>ERZ808278.203-NODE-203-length-48822-cov-43.228802_pt1 | contig 48822 bp, 35 predicted proteins | sample MGYA00521239_ERZ808278 | MGnify/ENA primary metagenome ERZ808278 (study PRJEB31516, sample SAMN03275600) | gut metagenome | biome: mammalia-associated habitat; material: feces | host: Papio cynocephalus | place: Kenya | collected 2012-07-17 ... | reverse complement strand
AATTACGAATATCTTCGTAATTCCCGACAATGTTTCCTAAGAAGACTATTCTGAAATAGCAAGTAATGATAAAAGCATTAATATTTCAGATATCAAAAATAAAATGCTAAATTATTATAAACAATTGTATAATAACTTCATCAAAAAGGCTAATAAAATCTTTAAATCTTTCCCTTCTAATCAAATATAGCATCATATGTTCTAAAAATTGTGCCATTTTTTAGCACAATTTCTTTCGTAATATGCTCAGGTCCTAATTTTGCATAGGCTTTCATTATTCTATCAAATCTTGGATCTAAATCGAAACTTTCTTTTAATTTTTCCTCATGCTTTGGCAAATGTTTTTCTATAGTTTTTTCATTATTAAAATTTTTTAATTCTTCTTCCATAATAGAACTCTTTTTCTATAAATATAAAAAACAGGAAACAATATTCAAAAAGTTTCCTGCTTTTATTTTCTAATTATTCTTTAAATATTCCTTTATCATTGTAGTGCTGATGCCTTTTGTACGTGGCAGATAGACAACCTCTGCACCTTCCTCTGTAAGGTAGTCAAATGTCCCTTTCCAATCATCACCCATTACGAAAATATCTACATCATATTTATGGATATCGTTTCGTTTCTGTTCCCAATCATTTTCAGGGATTACTAAATCAACATAACGTATTGCCTCCACCATAGCCTTACGTTCCTCATAAGAGAAAAAGCTTTTCTTGCATTTCTCCTTCAAGTTGAATTCATCTGTCGAAATTGCAACTATCAGTTTATCTCCTAATTCCTTGGCTCTTTTCAAGAGATTTATATGCCCATAATGAAGTAAATCAAATGTGCCATATGTTATAACTGTCTTTGCCATATTAAGAAATCAAATCTTTAATATAACTACCATAAGCATTATTTTTCATTGCAGCAATTATCATCTTCATTTCATTCTCTGTTAGCCATCCATTATTAAATGCAATTTCCTCCAAGCAAGCAATCTTCTGTCCCTGTCTTCTTTCTATTGCCCCAATATAATCAGATGCTTCTGCAAGACTGTCAACTGTTCCTGTGTCAAGCCATGCGAAGCCTCTTGGTAATTTTTCCAAATAAAGTCTTCCTTCATCAAGATACATGTTATTCAAGGTAGTAATTTCAAGTTCTCCTCTTTCTGATGGTTTTACTTTTTTTGCTTTCTCTACAACATCTGATGGATAGAAATAAAGCCCTACAACAGCATAATTGCTTTTTGGTTCTTTAGGTTTCTCCTCTATACTTATGCATCTGCCATTCTTCTCATTAAAAACAGCTACGCCATATCTTTCAGGGTCATTCACATAATATCCGAATACAGTTGCCTTGCTTGTATAAGACATATCTTCCTTTACATCTCTTAATAATGCACTGAAATTGCTCCCATGGAAAATATTATCACCCAAGATTAGACAAACGTCGTCATCACCTATAAAATCCTCTCCAATAATAAATGCTTCTGCAAGGCCGTTAGGATGCTCCTGTATTGCATAAGTTAATTTTATTCCAAACATAGAGCCATCACCCAATAGTCTCTTGTATGCATCTCTGTCTTCGGGCGTTGTTATAATTAATATTTCTCTAATTCCTGCAAGCATGAGTACTGACAAAGGGTAATATATCATCGGCTTATCATATACAGGAAGAAGCTGCTTTGATACTGCTTTCGTAATTGGATAAAGTCTTGTGCCGCTTCCTCCGGCCAGTACTATTCCTTTCATGACTTTTCTTCTTTCTTATTTTTATTTTCTTTCTCCCATTCTACTAACAGATTGTAATATTCTTCAGGATTTGTCACATCATATCCTTTATCTCCTATATAAGCCTTAGTGCAACTACCTAAAACAACTTCCTCAAAATATTCATCATCTAAAAGTTTACTCATCAACTTATAAAAAACATTCTCATACGGATCTTTTATAATAGGAAAAGAATCAACACATAGTACTTCTACAGCTTTTTGCATCTTTTCCTGTTCTTCTTCTGCCTTCTTGATATCATCATAAATTTCAAGAAATTCTTCTTTGCTTAGCCTCATTTTCTATTATTTCCTCCATTGCTTTTTCTAATGACAAATCCCAGTCAGGAATGCCCCAATCAAATTCATCTTCTGTTTTATTCTTATCTAATACTGAATATTTAGGGCGAATACTATTTTCTTTTCCTTTTATAGGAAACACCCTCTCATATTCTATATTATATTCATCTGCTTTCGTACATCTTTCAATATACCTTGCAAAAACAAACCTATCAATCCACCCATTATTACAAAAATGATATATGCCCGTCTTTGATAGATAACGGTTTTCCGAATTATTGTCCTCTATTATATGATATATGAAATCAGCCAAATCTCTTGCATTTGTAGGGTTTCCTATTTCATCATTGACAACATTAAGTTTCTCAGTACCATGCGCAATTTTATCATAAATTTTATAGACAAAATTATTTTTGCTTAATGCACTATAAAGCCATGATGTTCTAAAAATTAGATATCTACATTTTGAATCAACAATCCCCTGCTCTCCTGCCAATTTTGTCTTGCCATATTGAGATATTGGCCTACATTTATCTTCAGGGATATACGGTATATTTTTCTTCCCATCATATACAAAATCAGTTGAAATATGTATCAATACACATCCGTTCTGCTTTGCAGCCCTTGCAAGAAAAATAGGCCCACAAGTGTTCACTTTTAAGCATTCCATAAAACCCTCATTCTCGGCTTTATCAACGTTTGTATAAGCTGCGCAATTAATTATAACATTTATATAATTTTTTGCAACATATTCTGCAACTGCATCTTCATCCGTTATATCCAAATCATCATGTCCTGCAAAAATATAATAATTCTTGTCTGCTGTTGTATGATCCGGGTGCCCGTTTCCTTTTGCTTTTATAATCCTTTTAAGTTCCCTGCCCAATTGCCCATTCGCCCCTGTCACTAATATATTCATTTTTTATAAAAAATACAAAAAATCCACGTTTTTTCAAACATGGATTCCTTCAATATCTACAATCTTGTACAATCAAAAATAGTGAGTTTTGTATTATCTGACAAAGGAGAAACGAATCTGTCATAGAAGTTCCTCACCCATTCAAATTGTGAGCCTTCCAACTCTACCCATCCGTTTTCGTCAAGATATGCATAACACCAAAAAGATGACATCGAAAGAACATAGTCCTGTTTATCTGTAAAATTTTCAAGATAAGACTTACGATTCTTCATATTGTTATATAAAATTTCCTCATCCTTATCTTTTGGCTCTTTTCCCTCCATGACAGTTTCCCACACTACATTATAAGTTCTTGTATCTGCAAGATGCACTTTCTCCCAATCAATATTCCCCTTCTCTGCCGAATATGTTTCAACGCCACTCTTTGTTACGAAAGGATATGAAAAAATTCCGTTCTTATTGTACCCATCAAACTTAGAGTTAGGATTTTCAGTAGAATAAGCGTCTCCTGTATTAGGGTCCAATTCACATTTTTCTGTTAATTCAAGATAAAAATCAAGGTCTGACAAGTTTTTATAGAATTCATAATCTGTCTTTGCTATCTCTTTGGCGCCTTCGTCTATATTCGGCATTTCCAAGAGTCCTTTTAAAACCTTAAGTTTATTCTTATGGTAGGTATCTGCTTCTTCAAACTTATATACAATATGTCGTTCTACCTTATTTCTGCCGTCATATTTTGCCATCAATTCTTCAGGTTTATCACCTGCGACAAGAACATTAAAATGTCTATATCTCTCCATAACTAATAAAATCTAAAAATAGCTGACCAAAACAAAGCAATTATTAATATAAGCCAAAGCTTTAATTTGGATTTGAAAACATCATTTTCCTTGTCTTTGCTTGATGTACTATAAGGATTTATCTTTGCATTGACAAAATCAGCAAGCCACTGATTAATCCATAGAAATGTGGCACCTATTGCTATTACCAAACTAAAAAACATAAAACAAATTAATTTTTCTCAAAAATACCAATTTTCAGGGACATTTATAAAGCCTATGCCATTATTAGGAAGAGGGATTTCATATGTTTTTCTGAATATTGACACCGCGCCACTATTTCTGATCATGCAGCATCTATATTCCTCATCCTTCGGGCTATTTGACATTGTAACTAAAAAATTTTCATCTTTGAAATAACTTTCGGGATATCTCCATTCTCCATATCTTGTCAAATATTGAAACCCATATAATGGCTTTCCTGTGTTACACTTAATGAAATTCCTTCTATTTTCAACAGTCTCCAATCTGCAGAAGAAAGTATATGTCTTTTTTGCCTCCATAAAGATATTATTCTTCATGGCATTATTATCACAATTCAACACATCCATAATCACATCATCAATTGTATCATAAGCCATATAATAAGCCCCTAAGACAAAATTAATTTTATGTGATGAATTGCATTGTTTATATTCTTCTGCCTTAGACAGATATGCATTATAGATAGTCAAGCGGTCATTAAGGTACTTTTTTTTATTAATAAACCGATAAACCGTATAAATCCCATTTTCAAATTCTACATATTGTTCTATATTCTTACCTACCATAGAATTATCAATAGAGATATTTTTTGAAAAACTTCTTGTTATATCTCCATTTTCTTCTGAGATGGCATACTCTGTCCTTGAAGTGATTCTTGACTGTAACGTCTTTGAAAAAGAAACTAATGCTGCGTTATCAGCCTCTTCTTGTGTTGCCCCCATACCTTTAGCATAAAGGTAATCTTCATTGTTAAGGAAATCCTGCCCGTAGGAAACAACTGATAAGCACAGAAGCACTAAAAGTAATTTGAACCGAAACATTATTCAAAATCTTTAAGAAGTTCCTTCCTATCTTTCTTCGGGATTTCAAGAACCACCCACGAATAAAAAGTTGCCTTTTTCTTATTATAAAGAGTCTTTTCCTGTAACTGCTTTGCCTCTCTATTAATTACGGCATATGCATTTTCTGTATGTTTCCTCTTATAAGATTTTGCAGCATCAATTGATTTCCCTTCCTCACCATAAGAGTCATCCTGTGCATCAATATGTATAGTAGTAGACTGAACCTCTGTATTTATCTTTTCAGCAAGAATTGCCATCGCATTTGTCCTGGCCATATCATATGCCATTTGTGAATCAACGGACTCCCCTGTGCCAACTCCTCTATACTTGGAATCTGTATCATTCCTATATTCTGTTTTAATAGGATTCTGTACCTCCATTGTAGCAAACTTCATTGTTCCGCAAGAAGTCCCAATAAAAAGCATCATAAACGACGCAAAAATTAAATTTAAATTTTTCATAGCTAAAATTTTTAAAAATTAAAAAATATATTCTATAAATTAATTATCTGTTCCCTATCTTCATCAATATCGTTTTCTGAACCAATGGCAAACGTATAGTAACCAAAATCATTATTTGCCATATCTACAGACTTATATCGTTCTGTCTCCACATCCCACACAATATATCCATGCCCTGAAATGTTCTCACCATGGTTTTGCTGTATCAATGAGCCGCAATATACAACAGGTATACCATTATATGTCATCTCCTGCCTCTTATGGATATGCCCCGTTATAACAAAATCACAACCATCAAACATTGATGTTTCTATACCATTCTCGCAAATATATCCTGTATCAGTTTTTCCACCCTTTATATCTCCATGAAACAAGCCGACAACTGTATTATCAGGATATTTTATTTTCTCCTCTTCAATATTCGGCTTTGCAAAATTATCAAATGACGAATATAAGGCAAATGTTATATTCTCAAATGTATAGCAGCCTGATTGGTATCCAAGTTCTTTATCAAGATACAAAACATTTTTAAAAGATGAGACAGAGAAAAGCATGGACAATGGATCCAATCTCTCAAGATTTCTTGACATGTCATGATTTCCTGCAATTACGAATGTAGGAGCGATTTCATCCAACTGCCTGAATAGCCATGCTGCAAGAGCATAACCCTCTGCCGAAATGTCTATCTTATTATGAAAGACATCGCCTGCAATTACAATTGCAATATTGCCATCTGTTTTCTTTTTAATCTTCTTGCAGTCATTGATAAATTTACCAAACTGCTCTTGATATTCTTCCATGCGGCGCAAATTCCTAATATGCAAATCCGCACATGCTATAATTTTTTTTACCATATCTCAAACCTACACAAAATTTTCTAAATTAATAGTTCCAACTCATCAAACTGTTTTGCTGTTTTTAACAATTCGATAATATTTTTCCTACCCCCGTCTTCGTAAGCCTCGCCAAAGTCTTTATACTTCTCCATCCTGATATAAAATATCTTATTCTTTAATCTTCCATTATTCAATAAGGAATATATACATTTAGTTTCATTTATATCTGTATCTGAATCAAGAGCAATATAAATAGGCCCATTTGCCCTGCTTACTATTTTTTCATACAACGCCATATCTCTTGTCAGTTTTTTCCCTAACAGCGATATTGCATTGCCTGTAAAATATAAGCAATCTATTGCCCCTTCCACTAAAATAATAGTGCTGTCCCAATCTATAAGAGACTCCTGAAAAATTATCTTCTTCTTATCATTCGTACAGTTCTTATACTTTGTTTTCTTTGAAATAAGCCCATTTTCAGTGTTTTTCTTCTCAGGCATAAAATCCCTCCCAACCCAATAATTAAGTTCATTATAGGCGTTAAAACTCGGTATAATAAGGCGGTTACGCAATGAAAATTCTTTTTCATCCCATGTTGTATAGCCAAGATTGTATCTGTCAATAATATTTTGATCAATATGCCTCTTCTGTAAATACTTTACTAACCGTTTATCTGTACAGGTTTCCAAATTTATCTTTTGAAATGTCTGTGGCAATTTTAAGACACTTGCTTCGTCCTCGCCAAATATCTCGTCAAAATTAGGGATGTTATACAAATTGGCTGAACGAATAGCGCTCATTTCCTCCTTATATGCAAAATAAGCATCCCTACCTCCATACCTCTTTATAAGATATGACAAACGTCCCTTCATATTGTCCGTGTCGCCACACTTCCAACAATGAAATTTCAATCCCTTGCTTGCCGAAAGCAATACTTCAAGATTATATTTATTATCTTCAATCCCACTATTCTGTTCTTTACAGCACGGGCAATTAAACTGATAATTCTCACATTCTTTTATATATTCGCCTTGTTTACTTTCCCCAAGAAATGAAACAAGTATTTGATAAATGCGTTCAAACATATTAAAAAATAAAAATCCAAGGCTATTTTGAAATAACCTTGGAATAAAAATACCAAAATATTTATTTTCTAATAGGTTCCACAATCAATGCCGTTGTCATATGTGGTCAATTTCCCATTAACCATTTGATATCTGTAATAATTGTTTGCTGCAACCCTAACGGAAAGTTCTCCCAATGGCTTAATTACTGACTGACTTGCGTCTGCTGCAATCTCCACAACATAGTACCCACCGTCTGTTTCAGGCCCTACAAGATATCTATCCCCTGCTTTTAAATCACTTGGCAAAGTTGCCACAACATCTTTAACAGGATACAGTTCACCTGTTGCTTCCTGCACAGGCTTTGTTCCAAAATATTCAGTTCTTCGTCCATCTTCCTCTAAAACTGTATAACGAGTCCAAAAATCCGCTTTCTTATCCTTTACAAGAGCATCATAAGTACTTCTTTTGCCTCGCCAAAATTTTATGATATGTCCATTTGTTGCCATATAAAAATTCCTTTTTATAATAAATATAAAGGAGTAGGCTAAAAAACCTACTCCTCTTATTTCTAATGCTTTTCTTTACTAATATGCATTATTCAACATCGTCACCAAGACAATACATTGCTGCATAAAGAGCGCCTTCGGCATTCTTCATTATTGCAATATGCCCGTTTCCGACAAGTGCATCTGTAGCCTCTTCTACATTGACAGAAATATCTCTGCCGTCTGCGCCAACCTTAATGGACTTATCTGTTGATGTAACTGCAACAGCACCAATCTTTTTATAGATGTCAGCAAGAACAGTATTAACTGTGGCTCCTGTTGTTTCGCCTACTGTCTGATCTGTAGCGATATCTGCACCTGATATAGTGACCGCTGTTGCTGCCTTGCCATTTACAGACTGTACTGCACTATCTGCTTTACCACCTTGTGCCTCAGTTGCAAATCCGTCCTTACGTCCTTTAAATGTATCCAAATCCGTCTGTACATCTGCTGCTGCACCCTTAGCATCATAAGATTCTGCAAAATTAGGGGCTGTAACTGCTACGCTTGCAAGTTTACCATCAGTTTCTACGATTTCAACCTTTACTCCATTGGATTCGCCACTAACACTTGCATCAAGTGCTTCTATTGCTGTTTTAGACAATGCTTCGATTGCATCTGCCTTTGACTTAATAGTGTACTTGTTCCCATCTGCAGCCTTCTCTACACCAATATACTTGTCATCATCAGGAATTACAAGGGTAACTGCCTCATCGTTCATCTTGGTCTCAAGAGCTGCGATTGCGTCAGCATTAATTGTTTCTGCACTTATAGCTCTTTCCTTTTCTTCCTCAATTGCAGCCTTGTTATCAGCAACAGCCTTAACAAGTCCACTCTCTGCGCCACCAACAGTTGTCTCTAAGGTTGTTACCCTACCTGCAACTGTATCTACAGAGGCTTTTGTTGCTGTAACATCAGTATCAATACTGAAAGTACCATCTTCACTAAGAGAAAGTCCGTTACCAGCCTTGTAAACATCTACAAGCGTAGAAAGGTCTACATCTATAGCATCTTTTCCGGCGACTCCGTTAAATGTAAGAGTAAGCTTATGGGTTGCAGTATCATATTTTGCACTATCAAGCATACCGTCCTTTACGAAGTCAGCAATGTCAACCTTACCAAGATCTGCTCCGTCAATACCTGTAAGTCTCAAATAACGTTTTTGATCTTCTCCCGGATTAGTATCTACTGAAAATGCTATCGTAGATGAAATCTTTCCATCAGCAACAGAAAGAACTTTTTCGCCTTCCTTTACGCCGGAAACACCAATCTTTGCAATTTCATCCTGACTGATACTTGCTTTAAGTCCATCTGCTGACTGCTCAAGTACAACATTGCCCTGAGTTTCTGCAAGTTTAAGTGATACAGTAGCTTTCTTTGCTCCTGCATCTCCGCTAACTGTTGCTACAATAGCATTAGAACCTTCCACATTAGCAATTTTAGCATCTACATCAGCACGAAGTCCGTTTTCAACGCCTTCAGCTCTTGTCTTCTCATCTGAAGCAGCCTTTGCTGCATCAGCAGCTGCCTTCTCTGCATACTTAATAGTATCTACAGTTGTCTCGTCGCCAACAAGAGCATCCTTTGCATCCTTAACTGCCTTTGCCACAGAACCTTCTGCATCTTCTGCGCCATTAAGTTTTTCAATGGCAGCTTTATTTGCTGCTGATTCTGCCACAACTTCATCAAAAGCTTTTTTAGTAACGCCCTTAATTGCTGCAAGTTCATCCTCAACATATTTTGCAATGGTCTTACCATTAAGTTCTCCGTAAAAAGTCTTTACTGCCGCAATTGCATCTTCTCCTGTACCATATTTCTTACCATTAAACTGAAGATATCCATCTATTTTCTTATCTGTTGGATTATCTGTACGTACAAAATAAAGTACATTTGCCTCAGGTGTGCCTGTAAAAGAAGAAGCCTTTACAAACTGTAAACCTTTAAATAATTTTTTCATTTCTGCCATAATTTTATTAATTTTTTTAAATGAATTATTATCTATATGTATATATTTTTTATTATTCTATATCATCCCCACCTATAATGTGAGTCGTATCACTTTCAAGAACATCAAGCCTTTCCTTTGCACTTTTCATATCTGACTGCAATGTTGAAACATTCACTTGAATTGTTGAAACATCACCCTTTAGCTTATTAACATCACCTTCGATATCGCCTGTTGCTGTTGTCGTGCCCAACTTTGCAATACTTCTTTCACCCGTAACAATATAAGGTCCTGCCGTATATGTAATTGTGCTTCCGCTCTCGTCTTCAATGACCTCTTCACTCTTGACATATATTATCTGTCCAAGATTGCCTGCCCCTGCCTTTCCCTCAGCTTCACTATACTTATCAACTGTCAATGTACTGTCAGCGCCAACTTTTTTCCAATTTTCAATTGATGTAGCATCATCTGCAATAAGAATGTAAAGGCTTGCATCCTCAAGAACAGAAACAAACATTCCCTTAAATGCAGGAATTTCTGTTGACCATACTGATGTTAAGTCACTCTTGAATTCAACCCTCATACGGGCATCAATCGGTCCTTTTGCCCCTATATTAAAATTGGAACCGAATGTAATTGCTCCTTTAATTAAAGCCATATCCTATTTCCTCCCGTATTAAACATTAAGATTCTTATCCAAGATTATTTTATAATCAGATGCTCCATTCTTTACTGAGAGATAATGATACTTCACTACATTTCCCTGTATTGTTTTATCTATATCTCCAGCATTTTTTTCATAGTCCCCTGCATAATCAGGATATGTTCCATCAAGAGACTTAACTTGGAATGAGCCTATCATCCATCCATCAGGATATGCAAAACGAAAATCATTATCATTATGAGAAGCCACCGAAACGTTAAATTCTTTTCCACTTGTCAGGGCCAACTTGTCCATTGGTTCTTCTCCCAATGCACTTGCATTTGTAAAACAAGGATAAACTCCTGTCCATTCAATAGTCGTACTTGCTGTTGCTATACCACCCTTCCATGTCGCCTCATCTCCATCATAAGGTTTATTAAGATTTGTGATAGGCTTATTTGATGGGGCAGAATAGTTTGCACTTGCTGAAATATTAATTCTATTCAACCCCTTTGATGTTGTTGCATTAGCTGTTGTTATACTTGCTGCATCTGTCTGTTCTGCATAATCTTCTGCCCCACTATTTGATGAACTGCTCATTTTTTCATCACTCCATTCAAAGATAGCTGATGGCTGCGATGGAGAGGCCCACCCATCATTGTTAAAGATTCCACCCTTTTTGCTGATTTGCGCAATGCCAACAGATACATTTTCGCCAATTTCATGCAAGCCTGAAGCAGTCCCTGTTTTGGTAATCGCTATATATGGTTTAGTAGCTGCTTTAGGATTAATTTCCTTTGAAAGCATCATCTTTAAAATCTCTGAAAGAGATGTTCCTGCAGGTATTCTATTGCCATTTTTTATAAGCCCACACCCATATGTATCACTAAGTCCAGCAACTGTTATGTCCTCATCTATTGCAACATCAATAGTGTTGCCGCTAATATTAATATCCTTACCTTCTTGTAATGCAGAAGCTTCAAGGCTTTCTATTGATTTTCTTAGCTCTTTAATTGTAGATTCTTCTACTGCAAGCTTTTCAATAATCTCTCCTATTGAATCTTGCACAACTGTTAATCCTGATGTGTTCTGTTCTACATCAGAAACAATCTGCTCAATTTTAGCTATTTCTGCAGCATCTTCATTGCTGAAATGCCCGTAATGACGTGTCCCAAAATAAACATCACCATCAGTGTTTCCACTATTTTCACGGACAAACCATAAATAGCCTTTTTTCTCCTCAAGAGGTGCATCAATATATGCTGCTAAAAATGATTGCTTTATTCCTTTAAATTCTGCCATATAATTTAATTTTATAAAAAGGCTATGTCAGTAACAGCATAGCCTTTATTTTATTTTACATTGCTTATTCTTCAACATCGTCCCCCGTAATAGTGTGGGAAGTATTGATTGTCTGCAATGTAGAATTAATTGTTTCAATAGATTTTTCGTTAGTTGTCACTCTTGCATCCACAGCATCAACCTTTGAATTGACCTCATTTATCAAATCAGTAGGTGTCTGCCCTCCTGTAGTAGTTGCTTCAATCTTGCTGAAAGATGGAATGCCTTCAGGTGTAACACTTATAACAAGATATGCGCCTGAGCCATATGTTTTTCCGGTATCATCAGGATCTATATAGCTTTCATTAGCATAAACTATCTGTCCAGGAGTGAGACCTGTAGTTTCCAATGCCTCTTTATAATTAGTCACTATACGAGTGGACTTATCTTCAAGAGACCCAATTCGTTTATTTGCTGCAGTATCAGCCTCTTCTCTTGCACTTTTTTCGGCTTCAAGAGCCTCTTTAGTTGCTAATCCTGAAATATCTATTATCTGTCCAAGAGATTCCCATTTGCCATCAATCCATGCATATTCTGCAGCACTTTCATCTGAAACATGCCATACATCGCCTATCTCATTGCCTTCCTCCGGAAGTTCCTCTTTAGAAGTCTTAGTTCCCTTGAAATGAAAAACATTAACAATAGCAGCCTTGATTTCTTCTATTGACTTTTCATTTGAAGATATTGATTTATTGATTTCCTCTACTTTAGTATCAAAATCATCCTTTGAAACGGATTCTACAGTTAGTCCTGAAACCTGTTCTACAATAGCATCAATCTTTTCAGATAAATCTTCTTTTACCTTTACAATTTCAACTTTTGCCTCATCAGCCTTAGTTACTGCACTGTCTGCTGTTTCCTGTGCTTTATCCGCTGCGTCTTTAGCCTCTTTTGCCGATGCCTTAGCTTCTCCTATAGCCTTAGATAATGCCTGCAATGCTGCAGAAACAGAGGTTATCTTTTCATCAGCAAGGATTGCATCCTCCTTTATTGGAAGAAAGCCAACAAATTTACCATCCTCATCAACTGAGGCCCCTAAAGACTTAATAATATCAGATACCTGTGCTGCTACTTGTGCATCATTATTATTAACTTCAGCATATAAACGTGTGCCAAAATATATTGCGGCTGTGCCTTTTTCTTCATCTCGGACAAGCCACATATAATTTTTCTTAGCGCTGTCTTCGACGGCGGCAAAAGTATTTTTCTTTACTTGCTTAAATCCTAAAAAATTTGCCATTTGTAAATTCTTTTTTTTATCTTTTATAAATAGTATTCAAATAATGCAGAAAAACATTTAAACAGTTTGTCCACTTTCAGACTCTTGGTCATCACCATCAACAGTAACACCGTTTGATACCCCCGAGCCGTTGCAACGCTCCCATGTCAATGTATTTGAATCAGTATCTATTGCTGTTATCCAATATTTTGTTGGTCTATTATCATTAGTTTCATCAGCAATAACAGTAGCCTCAAGCCCCACCATATAACTTTTTGCAGATATAGATGGTACTAAAGTTAGGATATTTTTCAAAGTGGCATAATCTTTCAATGGGAATATTTGCTTTATCTTCCATCCTGTATTTCGAGTACTTCCTGAAAGGAAAAACTTCATTGGATACGTTTGGCCATTTTCTTTATTTAGGACAACCTTCTCCATTCCCACATATCTGGACTTTATTGCTATTGAGGTTAAACCACTATAATTCTCTACAGGCTCTAATGCGGCGTCAATGCCATGCCCTTCAATATTTAAAAATTGTTTTGATAATTCCGTAATTTCTGCCATATCTATTTTAGTTTAAAATAAAATTATATAAGTACGTCATGTCTGATTCTGTAGGCGAATATCCATTAGGAAAACCTTTCTTTTCAGGATGGTTGGCCAATACATTATAGACAACGCCATCTTTTTCTATTGTATGGTCTATGGTAAATATTTTTGTTTCATTATCATCCTTACCGTCCATAACTTTAACTAATGTTTTGTCTGAAGGGTATACCATAACCAATGAATTCCTATTAGCATCCGTAAATTTATTCATCCAATCCATTGCTGCGTCAGCTTCATCATCATCCTCTGTGTTTGCATAAATATCATTATATTTAGCAAACTCATCATTCTTCGGTATAACAAATGTTGCCATTGTTCCAGGAGTATATTCTTGGAAACCTGTCATATTATCAAATGTCAAAGCAGATAACTCTTCTGTAAGAACTTTACCATAATAGCACTTTGCTGCTTGCTTTTCCTTATAGCTACCCTCAATTGTCAAATCGCTTGCAGGCATATTTGTAGGTATTGTGCTATCCCAAGAGAATGTAAATCCTTCCTTCTCTTCTACAGATTCCTTAGCCTGTTTTGCATAATCCGCTATTGCTGCATTGTATTCAACAGTAAATGCCGTAATTGTTTCGCCACTGTTAGTAAATGTAAGAGTATATGAATTTATCTCAAATTCAGCCTCAATCTCAATATCTTCGGCAGGCATTGCCACAGGTACATTCTTCCATTCCTTAAATGTGTATCCTGTCTTTGTAGGATTTGTTTCAGGCAATGTTATTGCTGAACCATATGCCACTTTCCTTACCTCATACTCACTTCCATCTGCAAGGAATGTTACATTGTATTCATTAACAGTGCTTGTTGCCCTAGCCTCAATATCTTTGTCAGGCATAAGCATATCTTCAGGAAGCCCTGACCAAGCACTAATTGTATACCCTTCCTTGATATAATCATAGTTCTCAATTGTTGCATGATATTCATATTCTTTTTCAAATACTTTCTCATCATCAACAAAATAAATAACCTTATGGACATTAATGCTGTATTTTGCAACAATAGTAATATCTGAATCAGGTACCGTTTCATAGTCAGAAACATATTCTACAAACGTATATCCTTCTTTAGATGGCGATTCAATCGTGCTGACTACAGTACCATAATCTACACTGACTGCCGTAAGAGTATTACCTGACTCATCATTAATTGTAACAGTATATTGCTTAATCTCGAACTTAGCGGTGAACGTCTTGTCAGCGTTAGGATATCTTTCAGGTATTTCCTCATTCCATCCAATAAAGTCATATCCTGTTTTTGTCGGTTCATCAATTTTCTCAACAGGAGTGCCAAATTTACCACTTACCTTCTTATATTCCCCATCATCAACAATGAATGTTAAAGTATGTTCTACAACTTCATACTTAGCCTTAATAGTTACATCCTCATCAGGCATTGTTGTAGGCATGCTTCCTTCATCAATCCATGAGAAGAAATATTCTCCTTCAACGTCAGGATATTTTTTCTTAATTTCCTCATAAACTGATGCAAGTGTTGTATTATAGGCAACATTAAGTATCTTATCACCTGTGTCACCACTATCTTTCTCATTTGCAATTTCAAATATAATCGTATGGTGATTAATATCAAATTGAGAAACAAATGTCATATCCTCAGCAGGCATTCTTGACGGTATTTCTCCTCTATCCCATCCTGTAAAGGTATAACCCTCTTTCTTCGGTTCTACAACAATGTTAAGCTCAGTATTATAGTCACGTGTAATAGAACTATAGACATTCCCTTCTGCATCAACAAAATTTAATGTATGAGCAACAATACGCCTCTCTGCCTTAATGGTCAAATCATTATCAGGCATCTTACTTATTTCATACTCATTGCCTATCCATGAAAACTCATACTTCCCTTCATCTGTCTTATGCTCTTCAGCAAAATCTACAGTTCTATCTGCTATATTTGAATCATACTCAACATTTTCAAATGTTAATCCGCTAAAGTCAGGATTTTCATCATCAACTATTGAATAGATAAGATTCCATTTATGAATTTCATATAAAGCCTTCAATATAACATCCTTAGCAGGCATCCTGTCATTTTCTGGCTTTCCATCCCATCCTGTAAAGCTGTATCCTGTTCTTTCAGGACCCTCGTCCAAATAAGATAATAGTTCATTATATTTTACAGATACCTGTTTCCATTCCTTACCATCAAATGTCTGATAGTAAAGAATATAGCTTAATATATCATATTTAGCTGTTGCTTCAATTTCTCCGTCAGGGATAAAATTTAATGTTTCAGGAACTTCCTGCCCATCACTCATGAACCATCCCTTGAATTCATATCCCTCTTTCTCAAGTGCTTCAGGCTTCTCTATCCTCTTCCCATAGAAGCATTCAATACGCACATCACCTGTTGCAGCGTCCTTAAATACAATATAATAAGGTATTGCCTCATAAGTACCATTCAGAATGGTATCTTTTTCAGGCATTGTTTTAGGCTCTTCAGGAACCCACCCCTTAAACAGATATCCTTTCCTTTCCTCAGGCTCAAATTTCTCAATCTTAGAGCCTGCTCTTACCTTAATTTCATGAACAGTCTTTCCTTCAATCTTATATGTAAGAACAAACAAACCATCAGCAATATTACTTGTTGCTATATAATTATATGATGGATCAGTTGATACTATATCTATCTTCCCAACAGTAGCATACTTGCTATCAAGTAATATGTCATCCACAATTGTTTCTGTTGTACCAACAGGTATTGTAGCAGTAACATCCTTTCCGTCAATATTGACTGACACAAGCACAGGTGCAGCTGACGGATAAGCAGCTTTAATCTTAACAACATATTTGCCACTTCCGTTTTCCTCTGCTGAGATGATAATAGGGTTGTTGACCTTTGTACTACCTGTGTTAGAGCCATTACCACCGCAGCAGCATTGTGTCGTAGCCTTTATTGCATCTTCAACACTCATACCGCAAAGGTCAGTATAAAGCCCAAAATCGTAGTAGCGATCATCTGTTCCGCAAGAATCCATGCTTTTGCCTTCCTGCAGAGCCTTTAATAATATATCTCTATAATCGCTCATTTTTTCGTTAATTAACTTTCCCTATAAATAGAAATGAATTAGAGAAAAAAGACAAAAACAAGAAACCTTTATATATCAAAGATTCCTTGTTTTCGAAAGCATTTGCTCTATTATTCTCTTGTTATTCCGCCAAGATAGAACGTTGCATCATTTCCTGAATTTTCTACCCACACATTATTATTCCCTATTGCATAGAATGACTGTCTTTCTTTTATTCCCCCATCCTCATCATAGTCCATTATTTTTACATAAGCTTCACTTAAACTTGATTTGCTTATTGGAACATCAGGTGCATCTATGTTATATTTCATAAATGTGTTTGTGTCCACACTATTGCTTTCAGATTCGATTTGGAATATATTATATGTCGATGATGTCCATGCTCCAGTCCCTGCTATCGGCTTGCTTGTATTCTTTTCTATTGTATCTCCTGTCAAGTCTGTCTTTATCATGTAACAAAAATGCGTAGTATCATATATATTATTTGTCTTATATACCCCTAAGGCAAAATAATATTCGGATTCATCCTGTCCTTTTGTTATTGCACCAGTTCTACTTATAGTATAATTATTAAAATTAATTTTATACATGGTAAATGGGCAATTGCCACTGTTTATCATATATCCATTATCATAAGAATCAGGTACCTCGGACGGGCCTTTACCTACAAGAATCTTTTGGTCTTCTGATTTTTTTACCCATGATTCGTTGCATAAATTAGTTGCTTCAAATGTGTTTAAATCTACTCTAAAGGCTTCTTTCCAATTGGATGCTATCTTTTGATTTTTTACTCCAGGTACATATATTTTTTTTCCTGCATACACTGTTGTAGGGGCATCTGTTGATAATGGTTGCCCATTGAAAGTATATAAGCATACATTTCCATCACTATTAGTCGCATAACGTCCGTTACTTGATTTGACCATATACAAATTGGTTACCTTGTTCCCTAATGTTAAACCACTGCGTCCTTCATATGCCTCAACAGGCAGCCAAGTATAAGAAATAGTTTCCTTCTTGCCATAAGCCTTCCATGAAATAAACGGATCTAGGAATCTTTTTATTTTTCCAGAACTTGTAGCATATTCCATTACAAGAACAGGCACATTATATAATGTTTCCCCCTCAGTAAAGTAATCGCCAATATCGTCAGACTTTGCAGGTATTGTATATTCAGGCATTATCTGCAAATATACCCTTGAATCAACTGTTGAGCTACTATAGAACAATAAAAAGTTAGATGCATCAATTTTTGCCCCTTGTTCAGAATCATCTTCGGTCTTTCCTGTTGCTACAGCATATAATTCCTCTACTGTTATCTTTCTTGTCTTAAGGTCGTCTATCTCGGCTTTATTTGCCTTTATCTCATCAATTATAGCATTGTTAGCACTTACCGTATTTGCTGATAGAGCTTTTATTTGGGCCGTTGCTGCATTAAGAGTATTTGCAGATACCTCACCAATTATTGCTTCGGCAGCAGTTAAAGTATCAGCTGATACTTGGTTTATTTTAGCCTCCACCGCATTAATTGTATTAGCGGAAACTTCATCTATCTGTGCCTTAGTCGCTGTAATGATGTTTGACTTTACCTGATCGGTCAAAAGGAAATTAGTTGCTATTGATTCTGCCGTAAAAAATGCCGTCCAATTAGTATTTCCTGATGGTATACCTCCTAAGTCCTGCCCTGTTCCTTCAAGCCCATTATTCAACGACCAATATTGTATCATTGGAGAATCAGGTTTAGAATCCATCGTGTTCCCATATGATACATAATCAATAAACTCAGTATTATGAACATATGTAGTTGCTGAATTCCATTCGCCCTTGTATCTATATATTGCGCCTGTCTGTCCTGCAGCACCATCTCTACCAACTCTACTCCACAATGCGGGTTGTGAAAAATCATCCCATATTCCATTTACTTTCTTTCTTTCAGAAACCCATTGGAATGGATATTCCTCTGAAACGCTCAATGGGTCGTCTGACCACTTTTCTCCATTGGTAGCCGGAAGATAATCATCTTTTTGATAATCACTGCTGCTCTTGTCATAGGCATCAATTTCCGGAGCATTTTCTTCCTCTGTTCTGAAAAAGATATATTCAACACTTGACCCATCGTTTCCTTTCTCTCCCCATGCAGCCCACAATACAGGTTTTTCAAACTTTTGCCATGCGCCATCTTTTCTCTCCCTCTTTGCAATAAATTCATATCTATATTCAGGCGTAATTCCTTGAGGACTATTCTTCCACCCATAAGCAACATCTCCTGCATAACCATCTTCCTGTGATGCGTCCCATGTATTTGGAAGATTATTGTCTTCCGTTATGCCTGTTGTCTGATATCTTTTATAGATATACTCCACAAATGCAGTACTTTCCCCATCCTTTCCTTCACGGACCTTGATAATGGTTATTTCATCATAGTCAGTTATTGATGTATCAATTTTAGATTTGCCATAATTCCTGACTCTCAGAGAATTCTTGTTTGTCATATACTTTTCTCTTGAGAGAGTAAATACATTGTCACTGCTTACATCCGCATCATCAACTTTTTTCCAATAACCACCATATTCAGGATTATTCTGTGTATTATCTTCAACAAGCCATACAGTATTGCCACTATTGAAACAGCCATCATAATTTACCGTAAATTCAATGCTGTCAATATTGAATGTATTGTTTTTTTCTATAAAGACATTTGCATTTGACGATATGGATATTCTATTCCCATCCGTATCATAATCTATTAGCCATGCTGCTACTGCCTTTACTCCATTATATGTTGCTTCAAACGGTACTGGCAACATACCTTCCCAAGGAGTGATAAACTTAATTAATTTAATACTCCCGTTTTCAATTTTTAAAGTGGCATATTTGCCGGCATATTTCCCATTGCTTTCAGTCCATTCTGAAGAATTCATTGGTTTTAAGGTATAGTTTGTACTTTCAATCTCTTCAGCCCCATTATAAACAGATACCTTTGTAATTGCATCCTTCAATGATATCTCTTCTTCTCCTTGTACATTCAAAACAGGATATACATCACATACAGGATTGGATAAGATAACAGATAATCCTGCTCCGGCAGCGCCGTCTTTGCCATTTTCACCATTTTTGCCATTATATACCTTAAAAAGTGAAACAATATCATAATCAGTCTCTTGTACTGCTTCATCAATTTTTATTTCACCATATCTACGGATGAATATCTCATCCCTTCCGTCCCATAACTCACTATTGTAGGCTACTTCAAGAGTATCTCCTGTCTCTTCAAGTTTTTGCCATATGCCATTCTTGTCTATGCTCTCCCACCATGTATTCTCACTATTGAAATCTCCATAATAGTTTGCTTCTAAGGTTATGGTTTCCGTATCTATCGGGGCTTCAGCTCCCTTGTATTCGTAACGGTATATATTGGTGTTAAAGGAAACTTTTATTCGCCCATCATAGTCAAGGTCAATTTCCATTGTCGTGCTATCTATTATTGCTCCTGACTTTGCAAATATTGGAATATACGTTCTTCCTTTTTTTGTTATTTTTGTAATTTGAATTGCTTTCCTTTCGTGAACTTGTACCGAATCAACAATATCAAATTCCGAATCCCCATCCTTTGACACATAATGATGATTTTGCAATGGAGATATAAATCCTTCAAATTCTAAAGTTGCATCCGTTACTTCATTTGCCCCATTCATTACTACTATATCTGAAACAGCATCCGAATAATCTAATTCATCAGGGCTATCTGCCTTTGGATATACATCAACACATTGATTGGTTAAATAAACATTCAATCCGCTTCCATCTACTCCATTAGTGCCATCTTTTCCATCTTTGCCATTTGTTCCATCAGCCCCATATCTTCCCCATAATATCGGCTCGGAAAAAACCGTCCATCCGCTTTCATTTTCATTTTTTCTAAATGAGCACCATTGAGCACGTTTTTCTAATGAAATTCCTCTTGGGCCATCGGTCCATTGTTCAAAGCCATCATTAATTTTTGACCACGGAAGATAATCTTCAGTATTATAATTAGGATCTTCTATTGCAAGTGTATTTCCTTCTTCATCAGCAAAGAAACCCTTAGGCTTTACACTCTCGTCCTGTGTCAGCAAATATATATACTCTGTAGTATCCCCATCCTTGCCGTCTCTTCCCCATTTTGACCATATTACAGGTTCTTCCCATATGCCTACCTTATCATCTTCTTGTATCCTTTGGCTTACAGCTTCTATAGTATTGTCAGATGTTATTCCTATCGGCTTGTCCGTCCATATGCCAAAACCATTTCCACCATTTTCAATTAAAGAATTTTTTTCTTCATCTGTAGAACAACTTCTATATGTATTAATGAATTTATTAAAATGGGGCTCATTCTCAAAAGTATAATATTTGTATTCATAACGAACAGACTTTCCATCGGTCCCATTTATGCCATTCAATCCTGATAAGAGGATATAGTTTTCATTTTCTCCAAAATAGTCCTCATATGTACCGTCAATAATATTTGAGCCATCAAATTCAATATCAACCATTGCTTTCATCTGATTGAACAATTGCTCATATTCAGTAAGAGACAAATCATTTGCCCTATAATATATTTTCTTAAAATCTTCAGAACTCTCATCCAATTTAGTGCTATATATCACAGGGGTTTCATCCTGAATATTGCCATTTGTTATATAGGCATAACCGGTTTTTGATTCTCCTTCTATTATCCAACTAAATACTCTTGCCATTTTCTTGCATATCTACTAATGTACTTATTTTTCTTCTTGCATTAACTTTAAATGTCTTCAATTCGCCATCAATGTTTCTGTTCAATATTGCGCCGTCTACTTTGTATCTCTTCATATCAGGTATCTTATCCATAGATGTTGCTGTGGAGCCGAATCTTTCATCTCCAATTCTTAGCCACCATATTGTTGTAGATGGTATTATCTGCTTTAAGTATGGTAAAATATTTTCATTGATGAATTTCTTATATTCAGAAACGAAATCTTCATTTCCTTTAAACTTTTCCACATTAAAATGTATTTCCATACGTTTTGTGTTCATCACCGAATATGATGCCATCTCTCTTGAAGAAACAGTTTTCAGTTCATAATCATAAGGATTCAGTTCTGAAGTATATAAGGTTTCACCATTTTCAACCTTTTCCTTACCATTATTGAAAATAACCTCGTCTTCATGATTTTTACAGATTAAATTTTTATTGCCATCTTCTGAGTTAGGTTTAAAATACCAGCATTTAACATTATCCTTAATAAGTTTCTCTGCATTCTCAAAACCTGAATGTATTATGATGTCTTCAAGGTCATCACTACATTTATATGCTCCATCCTTAAAGTTGTCATTTTCAATGCTATACTTAAATATTTGTGAGAAAATTTTATAGTACTCTTGGCCATCATCATAATTTCCAAATCCGGTATGTGGATTATTTCCTTTTATTTCATCAATCAGGCTCTCAAGATATAGTACTTTTATACCATTTCCCTTCCCCTGCTTTATATCATTATTCGGAATGTTTTCCCATCCCTCTGTTATGTTTCCTGTTTCACTATCATCTATACATATGAAATAATTGGACACTTCTTCAGGAGTCTCAACGGATTCCTTATAGTCCGTAACGTCAGCAACATAGAAAATATCTCCTGTGGATACCTTATTTGGGAGTATCTCTTCCAATGAATCTACGGAAACTGCATATTTTATATATTTTTCTGTTTCTTCAAAAATACCATTTCTAATCTCTGTGATATTAGGGGCTAATTCATTTTCAATTTCTTTTTTATAACATTTTCCCCATCCTCCATACATTTGGAAATATGGTTCTCCGTCTATAGTGGAGCCTGTAAAAAACCACGGGACAAGATATTTCATGCCATTTTCCCCATATACTATTTTTACAGGAAGCCCCTCTAACGTATCCTCATTATAACCATCATTTTCATCAGGATATGTTTTTTTCAGCCTATTCCATTCCTCAATAGGGAATGTCTCCCCGCTTCCAACTTCAAATACGCTTTCATCATTAGGCTTTAAGACTGTAACATATTCTGCTATTGAATAATCAGCACTATTTGCGGATACCGCATGGTCTTCTGATTCAAAGCCAAACAATGACAACAGTTCTTCAATGCCTTCCCTTGTGCCTTTTTTAGAAAAAATTGAACGGGTATTTAATTTTAAATTTCTTAAGAATTGTTTTTCAGCATCTGACAATGTATATTCCTTTGAAGTGCCTCCAAAATCAATATTGTCTGTTTTAATATTTTGCAATGTTGAAACAGGATTCGTCATTTCCCATCCTGAAATTTCATTTTGATTATAAAGAAAGCAATCAGGCGCATTATTGTTTCCATCATATGAAATCTTGTTGGAGCTCTTTAATGAATCTATACAGAACTTGAATTTATCAAAAAAATACCCATAAGAATGGAGAAGGGCTTCTATTCTTGTGGTTCCCTCATTATAGTCATCTGATGTAACGTCTCCGCCAAGATATGCCCTATCCATATTCTTTATGGAGTCATGTGTCATTGACCGCCAAATATTGTCTGTATAATTCTTGTCATAGAAATCTGCAAGTTCGAGAAGTTCTTGCAAATATTTACTGTACCTGCTTGACTCTATATCAAGATTCCATCCTCCTCGCGTCGGCCATGTAAACTTCTTTTGATATGTTATTATCTTGCCTGTTTCCAAATCTTCATGCGGATTGTCCAATACCGCAGTATATAAAGGCTTGCTATCAAAATTTAACAAAATCTTTTCCAAATCGGTGAATCCATCCCTTATCTCCCCAATATATGATTGTTTAGGACGGATGTGGTATCCCATGAATGATTTATCTGTAACTAAAAGTTTCTTTCCTCCATAGAAAACCTCTTCAATAATAAAATTATCTATTACTGTGATTTCATTTATAATATCTCCATCCATCAAACATCTAAGATTGATATTCTTATTATGTTCAACGCTCCATTTAACGGAATCAACAGTATTGCCTGAATTATCTATTACTTCATAATATGAAGAACCATCAGCAAAAGATTTTAATATATCATCTTTTCCTGAATCTGAAACTATATCAATATTAAATGGGTTTTCTACCCTGCACTTGCCATCCAAATCTTCAATGTCTTCCTTAATTTCTCTTCCCACATATAGCTCGCCAGGAAACTTTTTAATTACTGATGCTATAGTATTTTTTACTACTTCCACACAGCTACCATAATAGGCAAATGATAATAATGATGTGGTATTGGGATTTGCCTCTGCCTGTAAAGTCTGAGACAAATTGCTGTTCTGCGCCACGGCATCAAAATCGTCATATCCCCATATGGTGCTGCCACTTTCAGTCGTGGCCCATTTACCAAAATTATGCTTACGGGCAACATTTACTTCATTACCCGTAAGCATTTTAAAGTTCCCTTCTCCATAGGGAAACGTTTTCCCTGGCCATCCCCCAAGAGAATTCAAGGTCATATAATCTCTTTCGAAAATAGTTCCTTCTGAAGCCTTCTGGTGCCTCTTCTCCTTTATGGTGAAATAACTTTTTGTTTTCCTTAATTTTTCTGCCATTTTTATTCAGGATTTACAATTCCATTATAATCTACACTGTTAGCAGTTACTTCCTCTTTTACTTTAACCTCATATACAGGTGTCCCAAGATTATTCTTTACTGTATAATAAGAGTATTGGCTGAAAGGCTCGTGATTATCATTAAATGTGGTTATGGTTGCATTATCAAGGTCTCTAATTTGATCTCCGCCTATCATTGTAGCAAGAGTATCTGCATCGTTGGCAACCATTTCAACCTCAAGCGCAATAGGATTGAATTTTGTATTGATTAAGGCTATCTCCTGCCCAACCGTACCTATGTTCGGTAATGTGTTGGCATTGAATGATAGTGATGCACTTGGTGTTACTGTACAGAAAATTAAATTTGCTGCATCATTAAACCTATATCTTACTCCATTTTGTGTGCTGTCATTAAATACTTGAGCTACGGGTTCGCATCTGTTACTAGACGTGATTATTCTGAAATCATCCTCCCTATCCCCATTGTCATTAAAATATTCTATCCGATAGCCAACAAGAGAACCGTTTGTTATATTCAGTCCATCCAAGGCACTTCCATCAAGGACAATTCCCCTGACATCAGGATATGCTGCCAAAGTACTTATGTGGAGTATTTTTGTTCGGATTTCCTTCGGCTTTATGTATATTGTGTATATACCCGTTTCACCAAATTTATCTAAAGGCAATCTTAAATTAAACATTCCCGGCAATACGGCCAAACCATCATCAGATGTTTCTGCACTTGCAGCTATAAGGCAAGAACTGTCTAATTTTTTAAATGAATTCCCATCAGATGAATCTTCGGCTCTTGAAGGTCTATATGTATAAAAAATGTCAACATCATTCTGCGTTATATTTGCAGGACGTTTTGTTCCATAAACGTTATTCATCTTGTCTATATGTCAAAATAATTATTCCTATAATTTTCCAAATCGTTCAGACTCTTTACTTCTCCAAGAATATTCATCCTTTCAAACAATGCTGCCGAACCTCTGTCTATATTACTGTCAATATCTGTCTTGATATCCTCCGTTCCAATCGGGGATATTTTTATAAAACGATTCAAATGCTCTAAAAATTCCTTAGGATATTTCTTTTCATCAGGATAAAATTCTATTTCTGCAAAAACAGGATTCAGTCCATCATTCTTCAAATCATCATTCATATTAAATGCATTAGTAGTTGCCCCCGAATCTATATAAAAATATCTTTCTCCCTCTGTTGTGGCACTTGTTATAACATTGTATGTCTCATTATATTTTACACTATACTGTCCCCAAATATCATCGGTAGGTTCTTCATCACAGTTTGTTATTATTGAATACTTGAATGTTATTCTTTCTATATCCTGTTTTCTATCTGTTTCAAAGAACTTAAACACATCATCAAAAGCATATGCAGTTGGCCCTTGGCTTATTTCTACATCATTATTAAATAATATTTTATCAAGCCTTGCAAACCCTTCACCATCTTTGATTGTTCTTTTTAAATATGGGAAATACAATTTGCCCCCCATTTTAAAAAAAGGATATGTAACGAAATTGTTATCCATATATCTCTTTTTGGATAAAAATATTGATGAACGTCTCTCTGCTATTCCTTTTACTACTGCACCTTTTTCTGATTGTTCTGCAAAATTAATTTTTTTCCATCCTGAGTCCTTATCCGATGGGGTTACAAAATATCCATTATCCTTAATCTCTATACCAATTTTATCTTGTTCGGCTATATAATAGTCTCCATCATATATTACTGTTGCCCCCGAAAGATATTCTTTACCTCCTGCCCACTGAGGTACATCATATTCCATTTTACCCTGACTATGTATATCTGCACTTATATATAATGGAATATCTATATATGGATACACAAAATTATTTTCTTTTGGTTTATCAAAACATTCTCTGCAAAATATTCCAATATATATGATATTCTTGATTATTGATGGTGTTTCAGGGACTTTTTGCTGCAATAAATTTAAATTTTCAAAAAGTATCGCTTCAGTAATTCCCGTATCTTCAATATCATTTATTTCTTCAAAAGTTGAAAGAATAGGGCAATCAGTTTCCTCTGTGATATTGTCATCAGAAAGTTTCCATCTACACCCCACTTCCTTTCTCTTATATATTTTTGCGTTTTCTCCAAAATCAATGCTCAAATAGTAGTATTCGCAAAATGTCTTATATCTTAATCTACCTTCAGAATCTACTGGCAAAATACTCTTTAGAAAGGCATCCTTGATTATCACATCGCATCCATATTCGGCTGAATTTCCTATAGTAAAGGCACTATATGAAGGAACTTCAGACTTTTCATCTACTGGTGAATGCCTGTTGACTGCTCTTCTTATAAAAGGCCCTACTGTTATTTTCTTGTATACTGTTTCCATAAGGATATAAAAAAAGCCCAAGCTCGGCGGTAGACGTAAGGTTGCCCTTCAAAACATCAGGCTGTACGGCCTCGCTAACTGGCTCTTGCTTGGACCTATAATAAATATATTTTATCTATTGTTTTTATCAATTATATTTTGCATCCTTGGAAAGAAAAAATAGTTTTTCCAGTGTTTTTGTCGTATCTTTTTCATAAATAACGCCTGCAAGATTGCTTATATCCATTCCAAATTTTTTAAATACCTGGACATAGTTCATCCCTTGTTTTATATTAGTGTTGTAATCCATATATGAAGTTAATTTCCTACAATCTCGGAATATCCCATAGGCTTCATCATTTTCAGGTTTCAAAGAATTTCTAAATGATATGTCTATCTGTAGATTGTTTCCTAATCCATCAATATTTTCAAGTTGATAACATCTTGAAAAAGCATGACGCCCAATTGTGGAATTGTCAGGAATTATTAATTTTGTTATTGCAGTTCTTCCAAAGGCGCCTACTCCTATTATAAGAGAATGCATTGGAAGCTTAATATCATATAATCTAATGCACCCTTGGAACGACCTTAACCCTATTGTAGATAATTTTATACATTTCTCTAAATCGAGAACACTTAAGAATTTACAGCCTGCAAATGCACAAGTTCCTATTGTTTCACAGCCCTTACCTATATAAAGTTCATTCAGTGTAGAATTAGCAGCCACACCTGAGCCTATAGAAGTAATATTATCATTAAATCTCAATTCCGTAATTCCCGATACATCAGCAAGAGCACCATTTTCCACTTTCCCATTTGTATCTTCCTTTAACTTAAAGACTACCTCATAATTAGATGCTGCCGAAAAGTTAAAGTTTGTCCTCGTTTCAACAATTTTTCCATTTATGCTCATATTTTCCACTGTTTTAAGAAATTTCTTAGAACATAAATGTTTTGTGCCGCTTGTACGCAATGATAATCCCATTTTTATGAAATAGTTATCCGTTTCACTGTAAACAAGCTTTGTTGATGCTGTATCTCCATCTCTTCGTGAAGAATATTCTGAGTCTTGCGATGGGTTTAGCCGTGGCTCATACAAATTAAATATAAGTTTTCCATCATCTTGCGGTAATGGAGTATACCAAAGATATTTATCTGAAATTTCATCATACTTTACCGTTATTGGAATATACATATCATTAGTATAGCCTGACATATCTATGCTGCCATATACTTTATTGTCTTTTTTTTCTATTTTATAATAATTAATAGGAAATTTCTTGGATATCGGCGAAATTACCGCTCCATCAGTATCCATAGGTAGAATAAACGGCACTGTCTTGCCATATTTTGCATGATTGAATTCCACTTTCATGTATATAGTTGTAGGCTGCTTCCCTTCTACAACCCCTTTAAACAAATAGAGATAGAAACCTTCTGAAGAGCCTGAAGCATTGTACTTACTATATACATTAAAGGTTGCCCCTAATCGTAATGGGTTGCCACTTGGCCATTGATAAGTTGAATAATCGCTTTCTATCTGTTTTTGTGCTACAGCTTTAACATATTTGCTATAAGCTTTATTAGCATCAAAAAATATGGCATTGTAAAATAAAAGATTCTGATTTCCCCTATAAGGCGTATCATAAAACGAAATCCTTAAAAATGATTGTTGTAAGGACATTGCTTGGCTATTTATGTCATCATCGTCAAATCCTATATTTCCAAGCAGATCAGAATCATTATCTTGAAGATAATCCATGCCTGTGGCATCTTTAATATGAGATAATGAATTAGTAGCGGCATTGTACCCATAATTATTCCAAAATCCACCATCCTTGACACTCCACCCATTTTGGGTGTCATGTTCTCTAAAGTGCAAATTGAACTCTATCTCTGTTGCAGGACATAATTCTCCATCCTTACTTCTTATAAAATAAGGCTGAAACTGTTGCCTTTCATAGTCAACAATTTCATTGATACTCTTATTGGCTAATATTTCTGAATATTGGTTTAATTCCTGTTCTCTTGTTAATTTTAGGGAAAAATCCTCAGCCAAAGGCAATGTTATTTGTAGATGATTACTTATATAATAACCATATACACCATTTTTCAATGAAATACTATCATCCTTATCATATTTTACAAAACGCTCATCATCACAAAGAAAATAAGGAGTAGATGTAATATCTTCGTCCGCATATACAAGAAGAATGTCTTCATAGTCCTGCCCATCATTGCTGACAGGTACTTCCACTGAATAAATGCTGCCTGTAAACGGGTTCTCTATTTCGCTTACACTATTAATAGGCGATTTACAAACATATTTATCATCTTGCAGTATCGGTTCTTCTTTAGTTCCTTTATATAGATAAAAATATTCATTTTTTATCTCGTCCGCCTTATCTTGATTCAAACTTGCAATGACAAAATCATCTCCGCATCGTCTTGAATAATCTCTCACACTGTCGATACCATTAATAACATATCCCTTTACATCCACATTATCTCTATTGGAAATCATGTAATGCGGCTTATCGAATTTTACCAAATATGCTTCATGTCTGCTATCTTCTGAAGTCAAATCTCGTTGGACTTTAATTTTTTCTATCCACAATGGTGGCAAAACTCTTTTTGGAAAGTTTTTAATGTTCAATTCATTCCCATTTATGCCCCCATTTTCCTTTTCCGCATAATATATCTGACTTCCATCCTTTCTTACTAATTGTATCTCATATTCACCTTGTAGTACAGGCTCTTTATCCATTTGGAAAACGATCGTTTCTCCTGAAAGTATTATATCATTAAAACTTAATGTAATTTCTTCAGGTTTATTGCCATTCTGTATGTTTATCTGTTTTCTTAACATTGATGTGTGGTGTTTTCTGTTGTATATTCAACTGCTTTATAATCGTATGTGCTACCACCGATAGTCATATCTTCCAAATGCTGTGGTATGCCTTGTTTTTCTATATCTGAAAGTCCATATTTTCCAAAAGGATCCTGCCTTCTAAGATAAAAATTAATGTTCCTGTGCAAGTATATTGCTCCGTTGGTAAAAATACTATCATACAAGTCACTATCTTGTGTAAGTTCCTTTGTGCTAAGCATATCCCTCCATAAATATCTTCCGCTGCCATCATTCATATCATATGAGCCCTTTGGCTTTATTGGATTCACCTTAAAAAATAAGGCTTTTTCAATACCTTCAGGAGTTTCTCCGCTAAAATCCATAGTTAGTATAGTTCCTTTGTCATCATCATTGATACTAAATTCCTTGCAGGGATACTGTTTCCCATTCAGTAAAGCATATAAGGTGTCACCACTTATTGATATGTTATGATTTCGTCTAACTTGGCCTATAACTATGTTTCCATCCCTTTTAACTTCTCCTCCGATAAAATTAATTTTTATATCCATTCCCTGCTGCACCGTATTGGAAAATTCTTTTAATTTTATCAAGTAATGAGGATTATAATAATAGCCTTCAGGAGCAATATTAGCAGGAAAAGTATTGCCTGTGGTTCCATCAACTGTATTATAGATATTTTTCTTATTAGTCTCAAAGCCTTTAACACCTACTGATGTTATATCATCATCATCAGTCAATATTTCTTCATGAAAAATGTCATGATATTCAGTATCTTTTGTATATTCCCTCTGTGCTGTATTGAAACGATGGTAAACATACTCTAATACTGTTTCTTCTACGGTATATGGGCTAAATTCGACTAAATCTCCAATAAAAGTATTATCATCTATTGCAATTTCATCCTCTAAAGAATCGGCTTTATTAGGGATTTGCAAAATCTTATACTCGTTTTCAGTACAGCCTTTTCCGACTTCTACATTATGAAGCCTGTGTATGTTATAGTCAGTGGCATCTTCATCCAAATCCATCCCGCTTGTTATCTTTCCGAAGCAGTGCGAAAACTCAATATTGGCATCCTGCTTGTCCTTCTTCAGATACCATTCATTATACCCCTTATTATTTTTTACTACCGTAAGATATATTTCTGAAAGTTCCCTGCCAAGATTATCCGTTAGCCCCGAAACGTCAATATCTCTATCAAATAAGAGTTCAATATTTTCATCTCCATAATAAGAATGGCTAAAACTTAATTTATTAACCACAGGCTCATAGTATTTTTTGCCTATAATGTTTTTTTGTGGTATTTTAGCAAATTCTCTGAAATAATATTGGCATTTGCCACCATTTACTATTTTTCTAAATCGTATCTCTCCTTCATTTTTAATGCTTTTCTTGATGTCATCATATGGTACAGAAAAATAATGCCCAGTATCCTCACCTTTTGTGTCCCCTATTGAAAATACTGTTGTTATCACCTTGTTTCCGTCAAAGTTTAATTCTATTTGGCTGTTTCTATTTAAATTGTGAAAAACATCGCTTCTAAACAATACTGTTTTATCATTTCTGTATTCTGTATCTCCTATGTCAATGTCTTCAGCAATATAGCATCTCAATCCATTTTCAACAACCTCATTTGTGATTGATGCAGAAGGATAAGTAAGGCAATATTTCCAATTCTCCTCATATCTATCCCTATATTTATTATATTTTGGGGTAAATGCAAATAATGACCTGTCAGGATACATGTCATATTGCTCGCAAGACTTATTGTTACACATTGTACGGTTCAATACCTGTTCATAATAGTTTTTAATAGGCAGAGTAGAAACATTTATAAATCCCCACCATCCATTCTCATCTTCTATCAAATTTTCCTTAACTGATTCAGAAAAAGATTTTACTGTATCATATTGATAAAGGTGTATGTTTCTTGTGTCACCAGTAGAACCCATCGTCTTTTTACTTTCAATAACATTATTCCCATCATCATCTCTCACCAAATCCGACAATGTATTAAACTCCTTACTTATTGTATTTTCATTCAATTTTCCTACAACAGCAAACTCTTTCTGCCTCAAGAAATGATTGTTAAAAATATCATAGCCACAATGATAAACAAGAGGCCCTATTTCAGCATTAGAATATGATGTGTCCCTTATTGCCTGATTTCTGTCTATTTTTTTATTGGAATCTTTCAAATAATCTTTATGATATTTTTTAACACTGTCAATAGTGTTAACATCTGCTGATGCTATGCTGCCAATGTCAATACAGTCATCACTGCCCTCATGATAGACAATTTCTGAAACCCTATTAAACAGAATATTGCTGCATACAGGAGAAACTATCACAGACAAGCGATATTTTGTACAAGCATCTTTTTCTTTTACATATTGCTCATACTCATCTATTGTCTTCATGCATTGTTCCTCTGCAAGAGGCTCCGTCTCCTCTTGTAAATTTATACCAATATAGTTATCTACATTAGTATTCTTAGTTGATTTGTATTTGTTTAATAAAATTTTCATAATCTTTTATTAGATAATATTAACATAGTCTATTACTGACAATACACTCGTATGCCGTGGCACTTGTGTATATGCGCCTTGCGGGTCCTCCCATGTTTCTCTTCCATAACTGCTTTCATCAGGCGAGGCAATATTCTCCCCGTCCAACATAGTATACTTATCAATTATACCATAATAGTAATGCCTTTTAGTATTATCATTCGGGATAATAAAATGCTGATGCTTATTTGGAACCCCATCCACCGTAGATGCTTCCTTATCTTCATAAGATACCTCTGTATCATATAAATTCATTTTAACAGCCTTGTTATTATAAATATATGTATGAATACTTCGCCATGTTTCTGGATCATAACTATAATTATAACAAGTTATACTGCTTAAAGCGCTACTTATTACCTCATTTTCATTTTTATTGTCACTATTCTTATCTTCAACAAAAAAATTTCTTATGCCACTAGTTTTTCTTCCTTCTGAATAAAGATAATGCTCATTCAATGCGGAAAGTTTATCATAAAATTTAACACCATATAAAGTATCTTCAATTTCCTTAATCTCCAATGAGCCACTATATCCTTCAGGAGCCCCTTCAGTAACTGTAAAGCTAAAATTATGTGGAATATTTCGTTCAAAAGTTTTACCGATAAATTGATATGAGAATCTTATTTCATTATCATTACCTATCAATGCATTTTGTAATGGGGCATAAAAATATTTATTAGTTAGTTCTTCATTAGATACTATTAAATTTTTAGGAAAATATCTTTTTGTTTCCTGTCTTACTGTTGCATTATCAAAATCAACCCCATCACTATAAAAATAAAATTTCTCATTATCAATAGACAAGACAGGAGTCCCCATTGCATAATTTCCATCCAATTGCCTATATCCTATTGGATTTGCTATCGAGCAATAGAAATCCATTGTCTTATTAACAGAATCTATTTTTAATGCAGCATTAAAATAAAACGGCTTATATATTGAAGGCAGAATTACATTTCCATCAGCAAGGTTAACCTCAATATCTTCTTGACCTGTTCTATTGCTCATGCCTGCTTTGGTGGAATAATTAAAAGTAACTCTCTTCGTTGTCTCTACTGAACTTCCTGATGTACTTGCATTTATTGTTAATATACCTTGTTTTCCGCCAGTATATGAATATAAATAAAGAATTACACTATTTGTATTTTCCCCTAATGTGCTACGATATATTGTATTTGTAACAGAACTTCCATTGGAGTAAAAAGATGTATATGAGCCATTATAAGTTACTCCCCCTATAGCCGCACTATTTTTTATAAAATTAATTTTTACTTCTGCATAGTATATCTGTGCTGATGAAGATGAGCTACCTCCGCCAACTAATTCTCCTTGATTGTCATTAAATATTGGATATTTTTCATCTTCTCTAAAGTCTATCCTTGCCATTAATATATCATTTTTTGTTTATGTTATTTCGTTAGCCCTGTTATTGGGTTGCCAGGCAATGTTGGTATCCACGGGCTTTCCCTGAGAGCTGCGCTTACACTTATGGCTACATTTCCGTCGATACCTGCTGTATAGCTAAAGAATATAGTCATGTCATCATCCCCCCTCATAAGGAGTTCACTATAATGGTCGCCCACTTTTACTGTATTCTTTACTCCAGTAAAAGTGAATAAATTACTTTTAGTTTCAAAAGTCCACATTGAGATAACATCTTTAGCCTGTAACTGAGATGGTATTTTTGTTATTTTCTCGCCATTTAAATATCCTTCTTTAAATTTAGCATTTACCATCTTGCAAGTCACATTGTAAACTAATGGTCTTGGAGGAGTAATTGTTCCTCCTGTATCAGGTGTATCTCCTGTTGGAGGGGCTACAGGTTCATCATCATCTATAGTTCCCTTACTGCTTGAATCAGAATAGCTGAAATTATAATCTATCTTATTCTTCTGATTAGCAAACACAAACCCTTGGGTTTCTAACGAATCATTATCATTACCTATAAATTTAGCATTCTGTGTTGGGCAAATGAAATTTTCAAGAGTAACTGTATATCCACTTTTTGCAGCGTCTTCATCAGTAATTGGAACATTACCTGTAACGTAGATATAATTATCCTCGTCATCATCGTCAGAATTCATCTCTCCTGCCCCCATTACTGTTATTGTTGACGGAGGCACAGCATTTATTAATCCTACTACTATGCTACCACCGTCTTGATTATAGACTGAACCTGTATAATATAATCCTTTTTTCAGAGACCATTCTTCCTTTGGTGTTAACTTCTCATAGGGCTTTTCTACATTGTCATTATTATACCAGTTTTCCTTGGTAACATCAAACCCACAATCTTTCAGCCGTCTTCCTCTACAATCACTATCACCAATATAAAAATCACAGGAACCATTCATGTTTACAAAAACGTCATCCCTTATGATATACTCTTTTCTGTCATTACATCTGTATATCACAGCAACGGTGTATTCATCATTCCCGTTCCATAGATAAGAAAAATAATTACCATCGGTAGAGCCTGTTTCTTCTTTAATATCCGTAATTGTTGTTTCAAATTTTTCTATTTGGCTTCTATTATTCTTAAAATTGTCAAATAAATCAGAAGCATTGCCATACATCATATAATAATATTCATCATTATATACATATATGCCAATTATACCGTCAGAATCTTCTGCTGTAGTAGATGCCTCCTCCAATGTTTGACTTTTTACCTCAAGATAGCCACCATTTCCTTTAGTAAAACTACCTTTCATTGTTTTAGAATCTTTATCATATTCAAAAAATTCCTCATCAATGAAATCGCTTGCATTTATTTGTAGTTTCTCCACTTCTTCAGGCAACTTTTCACCAATACTAAATGTAGTCCTTACTTCCTCGCCCATGGCACCATTTATCTCAACAGTATATTCATTTTCAGTAAAGCCATCAATATTGAATTTGCTGCTTGATATCACATTGTTTCCAAATGTAAGGGCACTTTCTATTGTATATTGCCACTCATTTACTTTTACTATGTTATATTTGATTTCATTGCCATCCGTTATATCAAAAGTAAAAGGTGCTTCAACATTCTTCACTTCTACTGAAATAGACCCATCATTCTTGGTACATAATGATGTGTCCGTTGCAATTATCTTCACTTGGCTCTCATAGGCATTTCTTGATGGGCATTGTGCATAATAGGTATTCATAAATTTATCAAATGCCGTTGTCCCATTCTTAAGTCCAAAATAAAAATAATATGAGTTATCATATACAGGCAATGATACCTTCGAGCCATTATTTATTAAAAATTTGTCCTTACCTGTTCCACCCATTCTGAAAAGATAATAATCCTTGCTATTATCTTCCAAGGCTCTTCTATATTCATAATCATCATTCTGCGTTGTTGCTGTATAATATGCTCCGTTCCGTCTAATCTTATTCTCCAATTCTCCATTAAAATTAGTTGGATGCAACAACGTCATCTTATATCGTCGATAGCCGTTTGAATTATCCACTTCTGTTGCAAGGTGGTTATAATTCATTGTAGCAAAAATATTTCTGAAATTAGCATCTGTGATTTCATCTTTACTAATTAAGCCCGTAGGCATAAGATAAGCCCATGAATATACTGTCTTGCCATTTACAGCATCCGCCTTCATTATAGCCTGTCTTTGGGACATCATAGCCCCAACTTCGCAGATACGAGAGAGGTTTACGCAAGATTTGATGTTTACTTCCGCATTATTACAAGAAATTCCCAAGAAATGCCCTCCAGGATTATACAATGTCTTATCTGTATTTTTATCAGCTTTTTGCCCCGGGCCACTATAGCCCCAATCTATTCCTGCTGTTTCCGTTATTGGATATTCCGTGGCATCAAGATTAGGCTCATTTTCCTTAAAATCTTTTTTGCTTTGCCACTGCCTATATGTTTCAAAATCATCAGGCAATTGCTCAACACTTTCAGTAATATATTTGTTATTGCATATTGTATTCTTGTCTGAATAGCCATACATAAAGCCATAACTGTCCATGTTGGTTGTGGCTAAGTTGCTTGGCAATTGATATGATGAGGAGGTTAATTCCTTAAATGCTTGCGGAATGCCATTATTATCGCAATCCTTTAACGAGCCCAATAAAACGATATCTGTCGCAAATAAATTGCATTTAGTTCCATACTTGTTATTGTTATTTATCCATTCCGCAGGACGGAAATAATAAAGGTTCTTATTGTTCATATTTTTTTCATTATGAACAATACCTCCTCCGTGTTTTGTACCCTTAAATATCTTCACATATTTACGTCCCTTTGCCTTATGGCATTTTGCCTTATTGTTACCACTACATCCGTTATATGAAACTACTTCATGATACATTCCATTTCCATCACCGGTATAATCTAATGCACACTGCTGTACGAAACGTCTTGTATATACAGACGAGCCTTCCATGCAAGCTTGTATTTGCCCTTTTCTTCGAATCAATCCAAATAAATAGCTTCTCTTCTTACGTATATTTACAAACCATCTTGGAATATATAGCATTCCATTTATCCAATCATTATAAAAATCAAATTGAATGACATCATATTCCATAGCAAGATTTATCTCAATACATTGCATGAGATAATCTGTTTTATTGGTCAAACAAATGGGCTCTGTTTCATTATTGCCTGCATCAGTAGACTGTTCATCCATAGTGTCTCTCCCTTTCAAATCTGATAAGGTATTTGACAGTGCAGCTCGTTTTCTCCATGCTTTTCCGCCTTTATAATCACCGCATCCAGGGGCAAAATACCATCCCTCCAAATCAGGGCATACGCCATCCCCAATAGTCATACACTTTGGATCTGATGTTTTCACCCCACCTTTCCATCCTGCCATTATAATAAGCATTCTAACAATATACTTATTATACATTTTTGCAAAAGCAATAAGGAGTTTTAAAATAGCACATTGTAAGGTAAACATAAATGTTATCTGCACCCTCATATTATTGTAAGGAAGAGGATTATTTCCATTGTTTACATTTACCTGTTTAATACCCGTAAAACGTTTGTTTCTTTGATTGTTCCCCTTTTGTATACGTGGAATATAGGATTTGACTGTATAGACATTATTCCAAAATAAATCCCTGAAACTTCCAGTACCATCCTCTTCATCCTGTGTTTCACTTCCAAAAACATAATCAAGATGGTCAGCATCCTTTGGATTATTAGGTACCAATAATTTTGACAAATGATTATTTTCATAGTCACTGTCAAAGTCATTCAATGAAACTCTAAAACGAACTCGGGCTCTTGTAGGAATACCTTTTGATGGGTCATCCGTAGGAACTAAATTTCCATATTCATCAGTTCCCATATAATCAAGATTCATGGGTATTTGATAGCACCAAGTGCCATCACCATCAATTAATTGATTACCTAAAATGCTAAATTCTTCAACTGTCCCATCAGGCTTCTTTCTAATCATCTCAATTGTGCCCTGTCCGGTCGTGAGTCTATCCATTTTTCCCATCCTTTCGGTAGGGATGCACTTCTTACTTATCCCTTCTGACCTATCATCAGTAATAAGTGAACCCATAAAAACGCATGTGGGTTCAAACTTGTAATTCACTTCTACATCAGAGCGTGTTATCTTTATATCTCCCTCATCCTCATCACCCCAAAAAGGATATACGTATACTGAAGTATTCTCAGAAATTATTTGTGTCAAAGAATCCAAATCAGTAGAACTCTTGAATTGGTTTGCATTTTCAAACTGTGTGATAGTGTATCCTTTATATATCATGTCACGCGGTTTTTGGCTTAACATTCCAATATCTGATAGGTCTATATCAGTATGAAGTATTTGGTTACCCACAGGCACGCCAAAAAGCATAAAGTCCCCTGCTGCATTTGTACTTGTGGTGAATTTATAATACTTGTCATAAACTTCAAGAACATTAGTATCATCAAGAATTCTGCGTTTTGTCGGAAATGTTCCTACATTTCTATGGCAGTCACTAATCTGTTCTTCTGTTAATAAATTATATCTTATATTGTCATCATTCTTAGAATTTACTCCTGAATAGGGGTATAAATATGATAATATAGCATCTTCATTAGATGTTGTATCAGCAGATATAAAGATAGAAACTTTAGCATTAGGTATGCCAAAATTGCCATTAGCTACAACTCGCCCTACTATGCATCCATATCCTGCAGTATGCAGCCTATACAAATTCTCTTTCCCTATTTTCAGACTTAAAATTTCAAGGTTATTGAATGATTGATTTATATTGACATTAAGGTGGGTATCTTGGCCCACCTTAGTCCTAACTCTATATGATATGTTGCTTTCCGACATCTTTATTGAATACTGTTAACAAACTCTGCATTTAATGCTTCGTTCAAATTATCGTTCTTGCCCAATCTAAAAAACTTTTTAAGGCTTATCTTTTTCTCTTTAGAAAAGAAACCTTTTCCTAACACAAAGCAGAATAAAAATGGAACTATAAAAATGAGGGCTACCACAAGGAAAATATTATTAATGAATTTCTTTATCCTAAAGTCCCAAGTTGCTTTAGCTCCTGGTTCTACCTTTCTACCATATTTCCTATACAGTTCATTCAACTGCTCCTGTGTTGCACAATTACACGCCATATTTATCTTGTCTTAATTCTTAAACGTATATCGCTCTCAGGATATTTAATCTCAAACATTTCATCAGGCTCACTATTAAGGATGTAGTCACTTGCTTCCAAATCTATCTCAGATTGGCTCTCATATTCCTCTAAAATCTCCTGAGTTGTCCTTGTAGAAGAATACTTGTCCCCATATTCATTGAAAACCCTCAAATCAATAAGATTGACCACTCCGTCGATTTTGCTTATCTCTTTTTCCATATCCCCTACGAAAATATCCTCGCCCAACTGATGCTTATTAATATCCATATAACTTGTTATTGCATTAATAACAGCCTTTCCAACATCACCCTTATTATAGTTCTTGTCTATATAAACATCAGCCTCTACTGAAATATTAATTATTCGTCCACTTTTCATTTCAACGTAATCATTTATTGTCCTATACATTGAAAGATAGTTGGAAATATTTGTACTTAATTTTTCAGGTATGTCATTTGTCAGTTTACCCTCATTATCAATGCCTAACAAATAAAGCATTACCTTATTGTTCTCTTCCACAGCCCTTACCCTAAACGCTGAGCCATATTTAGATGGCATCATCAGGACTCTTATCTCATAATCCTTAAGCGTTACACATCTTTCTTGAGCCCCGTTATTATATTTGAGCATTGCCCTTATTTCATCCACTGTAGGAGCATCTTTTCCTGAAACTGACGGCGTTGTATTTGTAACTTTAAGGCTATTTTTTACTGAAGTTAAGATAGTAGCATCACTCTGGCTGTTTAGGCATTTTCCTACTTCCATATTTAATAGGCTTATTGTATTAATACTGCCTTTAGGAACATTTGAAGCTGCGCCGCCGCCAACCCTATATAAAACAAACATTGTCCATCCTACCTTTGGTAAAACACCCAATCCATTATTGTTTACCATTTTACTAATCTGATACTTTGAAAAATCAAATTTCGCATCATTAAGACTTATATCTTGCGCTGCATCCAATCCTCCTCCAAAAATAATTTTCATATATCCATTATCAGTATATTCAGTAATGAACTTCTGCTTCAATGGCTTCCACTCTCCTTTACAAACAGACATCACAGGATAATTCCATATTGTTCCATCTTCGTCTGTTTCAAGATAGTCGTATTCATATGCTTTAGCTCTACCATCAGCCTCATTTCCATCTATTTCATGACTTACACCCCATCTATATTGTTCTGTAAGAAAATTAACTTCAAAAAACCTATATGTATCTGTCTTCGTTACACTGTCACCTGCTGAAACATATTCCTCTTCCCTCATAAATTCATTCATTGTAGGATTTGTATGAAAATCAGTGCCATCCTTAAATAATATACTCTCAACTTCCATTATATTCTTATCAGGTAGAAGAATCTCCATAAAAGGTTTAATGTCACCTGTAGTTATGACTTGTTTGTATATCTTGCTTTCTCCTGCAACTATAGTATCATATTTTTTTACTGTATACTTGATAATTTTACCATTTGAATTCTTTACAGGCTGTATAATTCTATTGGAAACCCCATTAGCATCAAACTGTTCACTAAAATCAATATCATTTATCAGTTCAAAAACTTGACTCTGAGATGAAAGTTTAGTACCTTTCTTCAATACAGGGGCATATGCCCATTTAGGCATACCTATCTGAGATGCTGAATTATCTACATCACTAACAACAGGCAAGTCACAACTAAACTCTTCTTCAGCCATTGAACCCTTTGGCCCTGGTATCTTAAATCCCTGACTTCTTGCTATAGAATAAATGCTTCCTTTCTGTTGGGCTGTCTCTATATTGGTCTCCGCTAATGCCCTATCAATATAATATGATAAATTATCCCCTACCGTGGCAACTAAATCTATAAGCCATGAACCTATTGAAGCATCACTTAATGAATCAGCAATCTGTGGATAGTATTCCGTTATATAATCCTTAAGAGCCTGCTGATAATCTGAATATGTTTTATTTAAATATGAAATTTTTCTTTCGGACATTTCCTTATAATTTTATAACCGCCCTGTTATTTTCTTCCACGTTTCCTTTCTTAACTGTATATGTGATATCTAAATATAACGAATTATCCTCCCCTTCAGGCCTTTGTATATCAACCTTCTGTATAGAGGCATTGCCCACATATTGCTTAACTGCACTTCGTATCTCGTTTTCAATTGTGTTCCATTCCGTTGAATCATTTGGGTCGAAAATATACTTTATCAAATCCGTCCCAAAATCGGGCTTCTTCAGCCTTGTTCCCTTCTGCGTCAATATCACATGTGCAATTTCACTTGCCACCTTATCGTCGTAATCATTGTTCAAATCAACAAAAAAACCATTACGATTCAATATCGTAAAAGGAAATTTAATGTCATAATATTGCTTTTTGATTATTGCCATTGCTCAAGAAAAAACGTTTATTATAAATAGCAAAAGACGCTACTTTTCCTCTATAGAAAAATAACGTCCGAAAATTAATTTTCAATTAAATCAATTAACCTCTGAAATAATATTCATCCCTATCTCAGGATGCCTATAATAGGTCATACATTGATAAGCAAAATATAAATCTAAAGGAAATGATGAACCTATCATTGAATTCATATATGTATCTTCAAAATGGCTCATTATAGATTTGTCCTTTAGCCCCATAACTTTTTCTTTAATAACATTTTGATCGATATATTTTAAATGGAAACAAGTTAAAAAACTTTGCTCATTCATGCTTTTTCCTTTAATCCCCTTATTCATATATCCTCTCATTATATGATTTCCCTCAAAACATTCTATAGATTCGAAAGAGTTTACATGTAACAATACAGGTTTAAAACATTCATTCATACTCCATAAATTTGCCCGTATCCCATCTACTGTATGAACAAGTTTCCCTTTAGGTATTATTTCCTTTAATGACACACTTTCAAAATTTTTAGGCGGAAATAATTGTATTATTTGTCTATCAAAAAAATTATATTTATGGTGCAATGCCCATTTTAGGCAATCCTTAAATGATAATTGTTTATAAAAATATAATACCTCATCAAAATCAGTAAATGTCATCCATACATCCTCATTTTCATGGTTTTCAATATACTCCCAGCATTCAGAAAAAAATGACGCTTCAACTTTACATTTTCTATCATCAAAATCATCATGGTTTCCTACTGTATTTCGTATTTCTATAAAAGGATAAGTAGATAATATCTCTCTTGTTTTATCTGTTGAATTATCATCATATACCACAAATTTATCATAGCCTAAACGTTCCACATATGGCATAACATATGGTATCATACCTTCTTCATTCTTTACAAATGTACAACCAAATAGTTTCATTTTTTGAACCCTTTAATTGAACTACCTGTCCCCCATCTTCAGGCGGGGGAGGGGTAGTTGGCTAATTTTATTATTCAATATCTAAAATGTAATTAATATTTTCTGTGCCATCTTTTACGCCTTCAGATATAATAGATGAGTTTATATCCTTATTCCAATATGGGTCTTTCATATTATTTTTCAAAAAGAAGTCGTGTATCTCTTTGTCATAACGGTCTTTCAAAATATACCCAAGCCTTTTTATTTCGTTAAAGCGAACTGACTGTGTGGAAGTCCCGCCCCTTGCATTTTTTTCATCTCGGCATCCTTCATGCTGAACATATAATATTTTCGGTATTTTGCAAGATTTATACCTCATTAACGTCCGTGTTAATAATTCCTGATCATCCAAAACAGAAATTTCAATATTATGCCCACCAAGCTCCTTATAACAAGATGCTTTCCAACATCTAACGTGGTTCGGAAGTCCCACAATATGTCTCATTGACAGACAGTTTATATCAGCACTCAATGGTATTAGATATTTTGTGCCTTCAAAATCTTTCTCTTCGTGCTTTCCTAACCCTAAAGCGAAGCCGTCTCCATAATTTATTATTTGCCCATCTATTTCTTCAATGCCATATGAATATGCAAATCCAATATCAGTATATGTATCAAATGCTTTTTTTAGATATTCCAAACAATCGTATGATAGTTCATCATCATGATCAACTTCCACCAAATATTTTCCATCACATGCCATCGCAATAACATGTTTATTGAAGCCAATATTCCCATGTGTCGTCTCATTTCTGATAATATGAATTCTTGGGTCTTTTATTTTACTGAAATATGACTGATAATAATATGGAGAATCATCAATTATCCACCAATTCCATTCTTGGTATGACTGTCGTAATAATGATTTATAAAGCCTTAAAGCTGTCTCTTTATCCGTCTTGTAGGCACATGTAAAAATTGAAAACTGTGGAAAGTTTTCATCCTCTCTTCCTATATTAAATGTCATTGTTCCCACAATAGCATTAACAATATCCTCAGCATTAAAGGTATCAAAATGATACCATTTTTTTCTGAAAAGGAATGGCATTTTATTTAATACTCCAATAAATGGGTTGCCCCCAATTGTTATGATGGCATCGTATCCCCTATGCTCATACAATATTTCTAATAAGTGTTCTTGTGAAATATTGTTTTGCTCATCAATAACCATAATATCTATTGGCATATCTTCCCCATTATATGTAGTTTTTATTTGAGTATAATCGTGCTCATTTTTTTTTGTATCAAATATAACTGCAGCAATATTAATTCTCATATTTCCAAAAATTTAAAACTTCTTTTATTACAGGCGCCATATCCATATACTTATAAGTGCCTAACCTACCGCCAAAAATAATATTAGGATATTTTTGACTTAACCTCTTATATTTCATATACAATTCATTATTTCTTGGCGTCGGAATTGGATAAGCAGGCTCATTACTGCCATTATATTCTTCAGAATATTCTTTTGTAATGACGGTTTTCTTTATTGCCTCAATCATATCATTTGAAAGGCATTCGAAATGCTTATGCTCTGTTATACGAGTATATGGAATTTGTTTCGTTGTATAATTTATAACTGCATTACCTTGTACATTAGTCTCATTTAAGATTTCATCCTCAAAACGAAGAGCCCTATATTCCAAATGCCCATAACAATAATTAAAAAAAGAATCTATTGTACCTGTAAAAATGATTTTATCCGCAGTATTCTCATATTCTGCCCTATTTTCTAAGAAATCACAATCAGTCTTCACTTCAATGCCATCTAATAGTGCAACTATTAAAGAATTATAGCCCCCATTTGGTATCCCTTGGTAAATATCATTAAAATAATTATTGTTGTATGTCATTCGTAACGGCAGACGCTTTATTATAGATGATGGTAATTCATTACATGGTCTCCCCCATTGCTTTTCTGTATAACCCTTAATCAATTTCTCATATATTGTTTTGCCTACTAAAGATAAAGCTTGTTCCTCTAAATTTGTAATTTTATCAAAAGTTTTTTTCTCTTTCGATATCATATGCAAAGCATCTGCAGGCGTGTGTATTCCCCACAATTGATGAAATGTATTCATGTTAAATGGTAAATTGTACATTTCATTATGGTAAATTGCTAAAGGAGAGTTAATATAATTATTAAAATGTACAAATTTATTTACAAAATCCCATACCTCTTTATCTGAAGTATGAAAGATATGCGGGCCGTATTTATGAACTGTAATACCTTCAATAGTTTCACAATATACATTGCCTCCAACATGTTTTCTTCTCTCAAGAACTAAGCATCTTTTTTTGTGTTGCTTAGCCATATATGCGAAAGTAGCCCCGTAAAGTCCACTACCAACGATCAAATAGTCATACTGCTTATTGAACATCTTTCTTACTATTTTTTATACTTGTATCATATTTCTGCAATAAGAATATATGCGGCGTATCTACAATAAAGTTTGATTCGGGTATAGTTATAAAATGTTCAGCGCAATAAAAATGCAAATCTTTGCACATGCCTTTCTTAGTTTCCCATATAATACGATTTATATAATTTTCATCTACAAAAGCAGGCAAATAACGTATTATTCTTAAATCATACTTCAGTTTGTCATTTACATATTTATCCATTTTTAATACTTCATTTGTTTTACCTCCCCAAAATGATGAAATTATATGTCCATTATAATCTTCTGGTATATATGCTTTTGATTCCGCATTATATTCAACTAAGTAAGGTACATTTTCAGGGCAACTATCATGATGTGGATGCTTTGAAAAAATTATATTGTCTTCATTGATTTTTTCAAATAAAAATTCCCATGTTTCTTTAGATTGCTCTAAAAACACTGTATCAATATCAAAATAAAAAATATATCTAGTATTTTTTCCATAGTTAATTTGCATATATGTTTTCTGTATTGGAATTAATGGAAAAGGTAAATCTACAATATGATTTACAATAATTTTTTCAATTTTATCCTCTATAAAACATTTTCCATTATACTCATCCAAGCCATCAGATGATATATGTACTATTTTCTTATTGTCAGGAAAAAAATTATGCAAAGATTTAAGAAATTTTTCAAAAAATGCTGTATATGGTCCTGTAACTAATGTAAAAATATCAATAGTTTCTTTTGTAAAATCATTATAATTCATATTAATCTACTAATTCTTCAAAATATTTTTTTATTTTTTTATAATCAACCATAAAGGATAAATTTCCTTCCTTGTTTGTGGCTATAGAAATATAACAGGATTTTGCATCATTGTTTTCTAATATGCATTTTCCTTTCAATTTCCTTTCATTTGAGCTTATTCCATTATGAGTCGTCTGATAATTATTCATATAATAATTTCCAAGAAATACATTAGGGAATAAAATTTCATTAAATCCTTCTTCTTTCAAGAAATTCCATATTTCTTTATCATAATCAAATCCACTTGGATACCCACTTCTTTCTATTAATAAGCTACTTTTTATTAATAATTGACTTGGATCAACTATTTGATAATGTGCAGTTCTGCCTTCTTTTGTTGCAATATTAAAATACTTATCAACATAAGGTGCTAAAACACCGTCTTCATAAAGCATATTAAAACATATGCATCTTTTGTTATATTGTTCGGCAATATCAATTACTCGGTTAACAATTTCTCCCATTAGCGGATTAATAGTATTATCATCATCCAAAACATACACCCAAGTATTTTCGTTTTCATAATAAGGTAATATGTTTTTCAACGGCTCATTGAAGATGTCTCCCCCATAATTTTCATCCTGCTCTTTGCCTGATGGATACAAAAACCATCCAAACCATGGATTCTCTTCTGAATACTCTTTGCATTTTTCCACTATTGAAGTAAAATCATCTGTGTTATGATACTTGTCAGGGCATATTATCCAAGTAACATGATTTTTAGCGTCATTGCATAAATTGTTTTTTATCGACTCAAACATTTTTTCTAAATTGTACCCTCTATGACAAATAGCAGACAAAACTATTATTCTTTTACTCTTTCTTGGAGTTTCATCCTTTCCAAACTCATCAATAAATGTTTTAACAGCATTTTCCCATGTATACTTCTTGCATATTTCATTGGCATTATTGGCAATTTCTCTTCTGTATTCTTCATCTTTTAATAATTTAATTGATTGTTGCGCCAATATTTGTGCAAATTCATCCATTTTATCTTCAGGAAGTATATCTTCATTGTCAAATAATTCCGTTCCAACAAACCCCTTATAACCCTTTAACGTGGTAGAAAAACAAGTCCTATCTGCTAAGACTAATGCATTTTTTGCTAAAGCATTCTCAACAGCTGTTATACAAAATGTTTCGTCATTGATATTACCATTTTCAAAAAGCCCAAAGTTAGGATATACCCATATTTTGCTTTCTTTTTGCAGAAAAGCAAGTTCCTTTTTACTTACATTTCCTTTAATATTAATACCTTCCTTTGAAAAATATTCATCATTCATATCATTTGCATAGCCACAAACATCTATCTCAAAATCAGGTATCTCTTTTTTTATTAAAGGAAAGATACGTTCAATTAAAAATTTGGAGCCTCTTATTTTATGGCTTGACCATAACATTTTATTCTTTTTTGGAATAACATCTGCATCATCGTAATAAGTTTTATCAACGCCTTGAAATGTTTTAAAAAAATCATTATTGGTTAGTCCTTTATATTTTTTCTTTAGCATCCTTTCCTGAAAATCAGATTGCACTGCAATTTTACTTACTTTTTCCATGTGCAAATCTTCATAAGAATCTGCAAACAATACAAAAGGGTCATGAAGCATTAAATAGATATGTTCAGCCTTTATTTTATATTCTAATATAAATGTTTTCCGAGACGCAATAAAATATTTGAACTTTGTCCTTTCTATTACATCAACTGTCTTCTCCATAGTTACATATTCAATTCCACTATCGGAAACATATGACTTTGATGGGTCTCCAAAAATTATACATCTATATCCTTTTTTCACAAATTGTTTAGCAATTTCTATTGCCCATATCTCTGAGCCTCCAATCCCTCCCTCTATCAAATTATTTTCATCCCAATGATGCATTTTATCTTTAGGAAAATACAAATTTCCACAAAAGATACCTATTATATTACTCATTTTTATAACCTATTTCTTTTTTTATTTTTTCAGCAAATTCTATATATTCCTTTTTTCCCCCTAAAATATCCAAAGGGGCACCATAATCAAAATTTATATATGGGTTAAATGCTGAAAAATATACAGCATCATGTGTAATTATATTCCCTAATTTCAGATAATTTCCTAAAAAATTTTCAACATACCATCGGTTTGTTAATGAAGATATATTAATGTTTTCATTTTTTATCCTCTGATAAAAAAAAGGAACGTTCAGCCACAAATTTCCGCCTATATTTGCAAAATGATTTTTATTTCTACATTCATCAGAAACTAACAATATACTCCCAAGAGCATACTTTTCATTTGCAAACATAAGGCCTTCTATATCTTTCGGAAAATTTAAAGAATAGAAATACATGCCGATAATCCAATTTATTATACTTTCTTCATTACATTTATCATCTTTTACATTGGTTACGCCTTTACTATGCATAAAAAAAACACAATTTTCTTCCTTATACATATTTTCTACAACCTCTTGATAAAAGGTGCTTGCTTCCCGAAAAGGCGTATTTTTAGCCCACTTGAACGTAATTTTTTTATTGTAATTTTTTATTAAAGTATTAATCAATTGATATTCGTCCCCTTTTTGTGTAAAATCCTTATCTTCTGCAAAAATAAACAATACCTCATCGAAAATATTAATATAATGTTGCAAACATGCTATATGTGTTTTCCACGCTGTGTTCTCCATAAAGTTATTAAACATATAAGCATGAAATATAAGTTTATAACCCATTTTTATTAAAAAATAAAAAATTAAAAGATGTTTTCAATAAAAAATCCCATAGAATTTAATCTATGGGATTTCTTATCATAATAATTATGTTTCAAATTATTTTATCTTAGCCTTGAGTTTTTCAATCTCCTCATGAAGCCTATCAATTGCACTTAGTGCCACTATTGAAAGTCCTGCATAATTAACTGTATAATAGCCATCATCATTTCGAGATACAAGCTCAGGATAACTCTTTAAAAGAGATTGCGCAGATGTTCCTATTTGTTGCCCTACGCCATATTTATCATCTTTCCATTCAAAATATTTCTTAGGTATCTGTGCCAAAGCATCAAAATCTACATCTATATCTTCTCCAAAATTCTTCAATCTTATATCTGAATCTTGATAGAATCCATTCTGCGCATGAACTGCGCCACTTTGTATATAAATATCTGTATTGCGATACCATTCATTCTGAGCAAAACTTACAGATGTAGAAGAACCATCACTATGGCTTATAACATATGTTTTTGTACTATTATTACTTGTCTTCCCTATTGTTATAATAGAGCCATTTGAACCAAGAACTCCTTGTGCACCAGGAAGCCCCTGTGCTCCCGCATTTCCTTGTGGTCCTCTGTTTCCTTGATTACCTTGAAAACCTGTTGTCCCATTATTACCGCCATCGCCTTGGAAACCTTGATGTCCACGATTACCGTTAGTACCTTGACTGCCTCTGCCACCTTGAGCACCTTGGAAGCCATTGAAGCCTGTGGCTCCGCCATCGCCCTGAGGTCCCTGAGTGCCACGGTTACCATTAGTACCCTTAGCACCTGTGCCGCCTTGAGCACCTTGGAAGCCATTGAAGCCTGTGTCTCCCTTGTCTCCCTGAGGACCCTGAGTACCACGAGCTCCTACTACACCCTTAGCACCTGTGCCGCCTTGAGCACCTTGGAAGCCATTGAAGCCTGTGTCT
>ERZ808278.202-NODE-202-length-48829-cov-5.644544_pt1 | contig 48829 bp, 35 predicted proteins | sample MGYA00521239_ERZ808278 | MGnify/ENA primary metagenome ERZ808278 (study PRJEB31516, sample SAMN03275600) | gut metagenome | biome: mammalia-associated habitat; material: feces | host: Papio cynocephalus | place: Kenya | collected 2012-07-17 ... | reverse complement strand
CGGGGACACAAGGATTTTCAGTCCTTTGCTCTACCAACTGAGCTATGGCACCATTGTTGCTGAATTGCGAGTGCAAAGTTATAGCTTTTTCCATTATCCACCAAATTTTTTCGCAACATTTTTCTTCAGAATTACAGCATAAATCGATAACACACTCACTATCTGAATATTAAAAATAACATATATTTCTCCTCAAGGATTACATATCCACACGTTTTTTAAAGAATTTGCGCGCAAAAACATTTAAAAAAATATGAATATATAAAAGTATATGTGTAATTTTGCGCATATAATGCCGTAATATGTGCGTATACACAATACTGACTAACAATATAAAACAACTTAATTTATAACCAACATGAACAGATTTTTTACACTCTTAGCGATGTGTGTGCTGGCAATAGGCACGGCCTTTGCCGATGAAACCACCATCGTGTTTGAAAACCTGTATCAGTCTGACAAGACTGTGCAGCCAGCCACCCCAGTATCTTTTGGGGCTTTCTCGTTCTCGTTTGAGAAAGGCAACTCTGGCACACAACCAGCCTACTTCATTTCCACCTCCACCTCTGCTCCCGCAAAAGAGATGCGCCTATATGGTGGACCAAAGGCTTCTCCACTCGACGGCAACACAATGACTGTGACCGCCACCACAGCTATGACCAAGATGGTGTTTGACGGCGGATCCAACTTCTCTTCAAAATGGGTTGAAGTGAAAGCTTCTGAGGGTACAGTAGAATTCAACACCTCCACTCGCGTGCTCACTTGGACGGGAAATGCCTCATCTGTCACCTTCACCGTGTATAGCAACGCTTCCACCTCCGGACAATGGCGCTTTGCCAAAGCCACCATCACCACTGGCGCAGCTGGCGAGGTGACTGTGAGCAAGCCCACATTCAGCCGTGCCGCCGGCACTTTCTACAGCCCATTCAACCTGGAGCTAAGGACTGCCACCACTGGCGCAGACATCTACTACACCACCGACGGCACCGACCCCACCACCGCATCGGCAAAATACAGCGCGCCTATCGCCATATCCAGATCTGCCACTGTAGAGGCCTTCGCTGTGCTCAATGGCAAGGCAAGCGACATCGCATCAGCAGAATATGTAATGGGTGAAGCCACCGAAGTAGCCAACATTGCCGCATACCAAGCCATTGCCGACGAAACCCAAGCCGTATTCGGCAACCCAGTGACCGTGCTCGCACAAAACGGCAACAACCTCTACGTGAAAGACAACACTGGCTACGCCCTTTTCTACGGCAACACTGGAAAGACCTTCAAGAATGGTGATGAAATCCTCGCCGGCTTCAACGGTAAGAAGACCACTTACAAGGGTGAACCTGAGCTGAAGGTGGATGCCAACAGCGGCCTCGAAAAAGGCAGCAACACTCCCGTGGCAGCCGAAGTGATTCAAGTGAGCGACATTGCGAAAGACATGTTCGCCCACTATGTAGTCATCAAGGGCGCCACCACCTCATACCTCAACCGCACCATCACCGACAAGAGCGGCTCTGCTGGCTGCCAGAGCGGCATGGGCGGATTCTCTGCAAAGAACGACTCTGTGAACGTGGACGTTTACGGAATAGTGGGCACATGGGCCGACAAGACCACTGGCGACATCTCCTACGTGCTGCTCCCTACCGCCGTAAAGCAGGCTGGCGACACTACATCGACTGAAGGTGTGACCATCGCTGAGTACCAGACCGTGGCCAACGACACAGAAGTCACTTTCCGCAACCCCGTGACCGTGCTCGCACAGGGCGGAGCCAACCTATGGGTGCGCGACAACACTGGCTACATGCTCGTGTATGGCAACACTGGCAAGACCTACGCTCAAGGCGATGTGATTCCTGCAGGATTCAGCGGCACCAAGGTCACCTACAATGGCGAGCCAGAGCTGAAGACTCCAAAAGGCTTCAAAGCCGCCACAGGCAAGGAGACCGTGACCCCAGAGGAACTGGCGCTCACCGATGCCAACATCAACCACGCCAACTTTGGCCACTACATCTTAGTGAAAGGCGCCACTATCAACACCTCTGCCAGCACCATCACCGACGCAGCTGGCAACTCTTTCGCCTACTTCAACAACATGTCGGCTCAGCTTCCTAAGGACCTCACAAAGAAGTACAACGTGTATGCCATCATCGGCTCACACTACAACAAGTCAACCAAAGGCACCGACTATCAGCTTCTGCCCGTCACCATCACCAACGAAGACGGCAGCGCACTGCCCGTTGACCCCGTGGCCGACATCAATGGCCTTTACGGCCTCGCCACTGGCGTAAAGGGCATGATTTCTGATGAGCTCACCGTCATTTACCAGAACGGCAGCAACATGTGGGTGAAGGACAACGCCGGCACTTACGGCTTGGTTTACGGATATATCACCAACAAATTCGTGAACGGCGACAAAATCAAGAACCTTGTGGCCCACTGGGTTACCTACGACGGCTACAAGGAAATCATCCCCGTTGACGAAAGCGCCGTGAAGAGCGGCGAAGGCTCCCCCGTGGAAGCCGAGGAACTGGCTCTTGAGGAACTCTCACAAGACATGGTTCACAGATATGTGACCATTCCTGGCGTAGCGCTCACCAGCACCGAAACCGCTGCCACCTACAATGGCAACGACGGCACCGTGGACATGCAAATCTACAACAAGTTCAGCAGCGACGTCACCATTCCTGAAAACCTCGCTGGCAAGACTTTCCGCGTAACCGGATTTGTGGCCATGTACAAAAACCAGCTCCAACTCATCCCCGTAGAGGTGAAAAATGAGGCTGCAGGCTCGAAGGGCGACATCAATGGCGACGGCGCAGTAAACGCTTCCGATGTTACCGCGCTCATCAACAAGGTGCTCGGCGACGCCAACTTCGCCGACGATGCATGCGACATCAACGCCGATGGCACAGTGAACGTGAGCGACGTCACCGCACTCATCAACCTCATCCTCGAATAAGGATAATTTCCCCACATAGCGCACACAAGACGAGTGCGCGCGCACATCATAACCAGCACCCACAAGGCTCCACGCCCTGTGGGTGCTTTTGCTTTTCTTTGCACCATTATCTGCATCCTCTTTTTTGTGGAAAAAGAATAAATCAGCATAATTGTGAGGCACTTTCGTGAAAATATGAAAAAAAAACACTAATTTTGGAAATTGCTACCTATTGGCATGACTACAAAAAAATTAAAGCGGGTAATTTATTTCTCGAACAAAATTTAACAACACTAATACATTCATCTATGAAACGAAAACTGTTTTTGCTTCTCACCATGCTGATGACCGCCAGCGCCATTTGGGCTCAGACTGGCGTGCAGGGCACGGTGATCGACGCCAAGAGCGGACTGCCTGTGGTGGGAGCCACGGTAATGCTCGACAACCAGGGCAACACCGTGACCACCGGCCCGACGGGCGACTTCCTTATCAGCGACGCACAGCCGGGAAGCGACGTTCTGCTCGTGATAGGCTATGGCTACAAGGACTGCGAGACCAAGGTTGAAATCCCCGCAAAGGGAATCTTCAACGTGGGCACCATCTCGCTGAGTGCATCATCGTTCAGTTCCGCGTCGCAGGCCGACGACGACCAGGCCGACGCCATCATCACCGAGTCGCAACTCGAAGACGAGGAAGGCAACACACAAGCCGTGGCCACCCTCTCTGGCGCAAGCGATAATCCCTTCTACCAGGCTGCAAGCTACAACTTCAGCGTGGCGCGCTTCCGCATTCGCGGCTACAACTCGGAGTACACACAGCAATACATCAATGGCGTGTACTTCAACGACGCAGCCCGTGGCCGATTCAACTTCTCTATGCTCGGCGGCTTGAACCAAGCCTTCAAGAGCAAGGCCATAGGTCTTGGGCTCGACACCCGAAGCTACGCCCTCGGTGACGTGGGCGGCGCCAACAACATCAGCACCCTCGCCAAGGACTACGCTCCCGGATTCCGCGGTAGCGTGGCCTACACCAACAGCAACTACCGCTGGCGCGGAATGGCCACCTACAGCACCGGACTGATGCCCAACGGATGGGCCGTGACACTCAGCGCCATCGGACGCTATGCCGGCGAAGGCGTGATCCCCGGCTCGTTCTATAAAAGCTGGGGCTATTTCCTGGCCGTGCAGAAGGAAATCAACTCGCGACACAGCTTGGCGCTCACCACTTTCGGCGCACCCACTCGCCGCGCAAGCAACTCTGCCACCTTTGAAGAGGCATACAGCCTCACCGGCAACAACCTCTACAACAGCAACTGGGGCTGGCAAGAGGGCAAGAAGCGAAACGCCCGCGAAGTGGAAGCCTTCGACCCCACCGTGATTCTCAACTGGCTGTGGAAGCCCAACACCAGCACCACGCTCAACACAGGTGTAGCTTTCCACAAGTCGTACTACGCCTCAAGCGCCATCAACTGGTACAACTCCGCCGACCCGCGCCCCGACTATTACCGCTACCTGCCCAGCTACTGGGAAAGCGACCCTACCATCGCGGCGCTATACAACGAGCGGTGGACTTCCGACGACGACACTTACCGCCAAATCAACTGGGGCAGCCTCTACCAAATCAACTATCTCAACGAGGCGGAGGGCAAGGGCTCAAGCTACATCCTTGAGAACCGGCACAGCAACCAGGCAAGCTGGCAGTTCAACACCAACCTCAACATGCGCCTTACCGACAACCTCGCCCTGCAAGGCGGCGCCGGAGCGGGCTACACCTGTTCCTCTTACTACAAGACTATCAAGGACCTGCTCGGCGGCACGTTCTGGAGCGACTACGACCAGTATGCCGAACGCGACTTCCCCGACAACCCCGACATGGCGCAAAACGACCTCAACAACCCCAACCGCAAGGTGGAAAAGGACGACCGTTTCGGCTACGACTACAACATCAACCAGGTGAGCGCCAACCTCTGGCTCCAGAATGCCTGGACTTTCGCAAAATGGGACGTGGCCTACGGCGCCACCGGCAGCTTCACCCAGTACCAGCGCGAAGGCTTCATGCGCAACGGCCGCGCGCCAGAAAACTCTTTCGGGAAAGGTGCCACACACACATTCTTCAACTATGGAGCCAAAGCCGCCGTCACATTTAAAATCGACGGGCGCAACAGCATTGAAGCGCACGGCTACTTCGGTACACGCGCGCCACTGTCGTACAACGCCTACGTGTCGCCACGCATCAAGGACGACGTAATCACCGACCTCAACAGCGAAATCATCGCATCGGGCGACGTGTCGTACAACTGGAACTTCCGCAACTTCAAGGGCGTGGTCACCGGCTTCTACACCGACATGCGCAAGGGCACAGAGCGCACTGCCTTCTACGACGACCTTGCCAGCACTTTCATGAACTACGCGCTCACCAATGTGCACAAAGTGTTCAAGGGCGTGGAAGTGGGCCTGAGCTACAAGCTCACACCAAACCTCACAGTGACGGCAGCCGCCAACATCGGCCGCTACCAATACAAGAACCGCCCCACTGGCACGCGCAGCTACGAGAACGGCTCGCAACCCGACGTCACTCAGACGGTGTATCTGAAAAACTTCTACGTGAGCGGCACCCCACAAGAGGCCTACAGCCTTGCATTCAATTACGTAGGCCCGCACATGTGGTTCTTTGAGGTGAACGGTACTTGGATGAACCGCGCCTACGTAGACCTCTCTCCTGTGCGCCACGAAGCACTGCCCGACCTGTGGAAAGTGTGCTCCAGCGAAGAGGAACTGCAGCAGCGCATTCGCGAAATCAGCACCCAGGACAAGCTCAACGAGGCACTGGTGATCAACCTGAGCCTTGGCAAGCTCATCTACCTGAGCCGCTCCGCATCGCTCAACCTCAACCTGAGCATCAACAACCTGCTCGACAACCGCAACATACAGACGGGCGGCTACCAGCAGGGACGCTTCGACTACACGAACTTCTCCACCACCAAGTATCCTAACAAATACTACTACGCACAAGGCATTCGCCTATTCCTCAACGCTGGTGTAAGGTTCTAAATCTTTTTCTCTCAACAACAAATTGATAACAAAAAAATAACCACATATCACATTATGAAACGATTTTATGTTTACTTGAGCGTTCTGCTTCTCGGGGCCACCCTCGTAAGCTGCAACGACGACTTCGATACTCCACCTATGGTTGTGCCACAGGCCACACACACGCCCAACATGACCATCGCTGAATTCAAGGCCAAGCACTGGCAAGACGCCAACAACTACATCGACACCGTCAAGGACGACGAGGTGATTCACGGATGGGTGACCGCCAACGACGTGACCGGAAACATCTACAAGAGCATCTACATCTCCGACGGCACAGCCGGCTTCTCCATCTCTGTGAACGGCACAAGCCTATACAACACCTACCGTGTGGGCCAGGAAATCGTGCTCAACATGAAGGACTGCTTCGTGGGCAAATACAACGGACAGCAACAAGTGGGCTACCCACAATACTACGAGAGCGGCAAGGTGTGGGAAGCCTCATTCCTGCCTCTTGCCACCTTCCAGAGCATTGCCGAACTCAACGGGCTGCCCACAGCAAGCAAAGTGGACACCATTCCACTCAATATCGCCGACCTCAAAACAGACGCCGAAACACTGAAGAAATGGCAAGGACGGCTCGTGCGCATCGACGGTGTGCACTTCCCCGACGCTGACGGCGTCAACACCTTCGCCAACGCCAGCGCCACCACCAACCGCAACATCGAAGACGAGAATGGCAACACCCTGGTGATGCGCAACAGCAATTACGCCAGCTTCCGCGCCAACATTCTTCCCCTCGGCACAGGATCGGTAGTGGGTGTGCTCAGCTACTACAACACCAGCGCCACCAAGCTCGACGGCGGCACCTGGCAACTCTACATCCGCACCGCCGACGACTGCATCGGCTTCTCCTCCTCCACCAAGGGCCTCATCTCCGACCCTTACTCAGTGGAAGAGGCTATCGCCACTGACGCGCAGAGCAAGAGCGGATGGGTGTCGGGCTTCGTAGTGGGTGCCGTGGCGCCTGAAGTGAGCGAAGTGAAGAGCGCTGCCGACATTGAATGGACCGCGCCCACCACGCTCAACAACACCCTCGTCATCGCCCCCTCTGCCGACTGCCGCGACATTAGCAAATGCATGGTGGTGGCGCTTCCACAAGGCACTCCTTTCCGCCAGAATGCCAACCTCGCCGACTGGCCTGAAATCCTGCACTCTAAAATCCTCGTGAAAGGCACCTTCGACAAATATATGGGCATTCACGGCATCACCGGCAACAGTGGCTCTAAGGAAGAGTACCAGCTCTCCATCACCACCGGCGGTGTGACCTCCGTGCAGGAAAACTTTGAGAACGGAATTCCAAGCGAATGGACTATCTACACCCCTTCTGGCGACAAAAAATGGTTCACCTCTAAATTCAACGAAAACACCTACGCCTGTATCACCGGCTACAAGGGCACCAAGCCACCTTACGAGGCTTGGCTCATCAGCCCCGCCATCGACATCAAGAAGGCCAAGAGCCGCATCCTCACGTTTAAGAGCCAGGTGGGCTACCAAGGCGACGACAAGTTTGAGGTGTATATCTTCAACGGCCAGACGCCTTTCAGCGGCAGTGTGACCGACAAAATCAACTGCACCCTCGCCACCGCTCCCGCATCGGGCTACAGCGGCTTCGTGGAGTCGGGCGACATCGACCTCTCCAAGTATGCCGACGGCACTTACTACATCGGATTCCGCTACACCGCCGGCTCTCAGTCGAGCTACCAGACTTGGTGTATCGACGACTTCTCGTTTGGCGCGGCCTCAGCTGCCGCCACCCGAGGCGACTTTGAGACCTTCAACAGCGGCAACTACACCGCCACATTCGGCAACTACAGTACCAAGGCCGGATGGAAAGGCACCAACGTGAGCATTCTCAAGGGCGGTGAGGCCGACGCCAACCCGGTGTTTAAGTTCATTGGCTTCAAGACTGGCTCCACCACAGAATACGCCACCGCCTGCAACCTCAACGGAAAGACCTCTGCCGTGGGCACACTCGTTTCGCCAGAAATTGAGGGTGGCATCGGCACACTCTCGTTCAGCTACGGCTACGCCTATACGGAAGCCAACGGCGTATCGTTCCGCGTCGACATCAAGCAAGGCGGATCGGTGGTGAAATCGTTCACCGTCACCAAGAAAGACGCAGTGAAATACACCGCCTACCAGTTTAGCGAGGACGTGAACATCAAGGGTGCCTTCAGCATTGAGGTCACCAACCTATGCCCGTCGAAGAGCACAGCCAACAAAGACCGCGTGGCGCTCTGGAACATGGCGTGGACCCAGAATTAAACACCTCTGAGCGCATAATGCGCTTCTAAGCAATACGCGCACAAGAAGCCCCGCGGCAAATTTTCAGCCACGGGGCTTCTCATATCTGTAAGCAAAAAGCCTTGTGGCAACGGACCACCACCAAGACCAAGAGCATTTACAGCACACACTTTCATATCATAAGTAACCTTATTATTATTCTTACAGAATTTTTGTAAATTTAAAAATATAATATTAATTTTGCATCGAAATCAAAAGAAAGCATATTAGATTATGCGCAATCTTGACAAAAAGAGACAGAGGTTTGCATGGCTGCTACTGCTGGTGTATCTGCCAATGGTGCTCGCCATTTCCTTCCACCACCACACAGAAGTGGAAGACACTTCTGCCATCTCTTATTGCTACGATTGTACGCACCACATCCATCACGGAGGACACCTTTCCACCACACACCCCCACACACAGGAATGTGTGCTTTGTCAGTTGCACAATGTGGTATACCTGGTGCCTTCCATCGTAAAAGTAGCGATACCTGTCGCTATTCTCATTGTCGCACTTACGGCTTTGTGCCTGAGCCTTAAAGCTCACGAATGCGGCACTAATACCGTCCGTGCGCCACCATCAATCTTGTCGTTATAATTTTTTGAAGTTTTATCAAAGAATCCGCCAACGATGGCTATGACTAAACATAGCCTGTAAGTACTCGTTGGCTAATTTTAAAGACTGACAAGATGAGAAAAACGAAGTTGGCAATCATTGTGCTTCCGCTTTTCATTCTCTTCTGCCACACGCCTTCATTTGGAGCCATGGGTGAGAATCCACCCAGGCAACGCACTGTGTGTCTTACCGATAGCACGGGAAAGGACAATGCACATAGCGTAACACTCAAGGAAGTTGTGGTGAACGGAAGCTCCAACAAAGAAATCCAAAAATCGTCCACACTCAATGTGCTTAGAGCCAACAAGCAATTTATCGACGAGCATTTCAATGGCTCGCTAATGCAGACTTTAAGTCGCTTACCTGGTGTGAAAGCAATGAGCGTGGGCTCCGGTGAGTCTAAGCCCGTGATTCGAGGCTTGGGATTCAACCGTGTGCTTGTGGCGGAGAACGGCATCAAGCACGAAAGCCAGCAGTGGGGCGATGACCATGGCATTGAAATTGACCAATTTGGCATCGACCAAGTGGACGTGATAAAGGGCCCTTCTGCCCTCACTTATGGGTCCGACGCCATTGGCGGAGTGATTAACCTAAAGAGCAACGCTGTGCCCATAGATAAATTCTCTGGTCACATCAAACTCTATAGCCGCTCAAGCAACGAGTCAGTTGGTGGATCGGCCATGCTCTCAGGGCGTAATGGCAATTTTTGGTATAAGGCAAATGCCACATTCGCCGACTATGCCGACAGCCGAGTGCCCATCGACAGTATTGAGTACTACTCCTACTGGATAAAGCTCAAAGACCGGCGCCTTCGCAACACGGCTGGGAGGGAAATGGACGGAAGCCTAATGCTCGGATACGCCTCACGCAACTGGCACACCAGTTTCCGATTGTCGGACGTAAACACCAAATCAGGCTTTTTTGCCAATGCCCACGGACTGGAAGTGCGGCTGTCTGACATTGATTACGATGCCTCACGGCGCGACATCGACTTGCCATACCATACGGTGAGCCACTTCTCTGTGTCGAACCACACCGATTGGCTGCTGCATGGCGGTGGCGTGCTGGAAAGTAGCATCGCTTATCAAAACAACCGTCAGCGGGAATACTCAGAACCTGTGTCGCATGGCTATATGCCCACACCACCCGACGCCTTGGAGCGGAGCTTTGTAAAGCAAACCTCCTCCGCTGCCATCAAGTGGACACAAGGCATAGGCGAGCACTGGCTGCAAAGTGGCATCAACGCCGAGTATCAGCACAACCGAAGAGGCGGATGGGGATTTATACTTCCCGACTTTGAGCAATGGTCGGCAGGAATCTTTGCCTCCGACAAATGGCGTCTGAGCGAAGGCCTCAGCCTATCTGCAGGCATTCGCTATGACCATAGCGATGTGAGCATACATAGTTACCGCGACTGGTACAAGACGCCTTCATCGGCAGTGACCCAACCAGCAGATGCTTTTCATATGAATGAGGCAGTGACTGCCGACTCGGTGTATGTGGAGCGTTCAGCCAACCTCAGCCGGAGCTTCAACAGTCTCACATGGTCGGTGGGCGTGAATCTTACGCTGGCCGACTGGGTCGTGAAAATCAATTTGGGCAAAAGTTTCCGTATGCCTATTGCCAAAGAGCTGGGCATGGATGGCGTGAACTACAGCATATTCAGATATGAAAAAGGGAATGCAGAGCTGAAGCCCGAGGAAAGCTATCAGCTTGACATGGGCATTGTGTATGAGCATGGTGATGTATCGTTTCAGTTATCACCCTATCTCAACTATTTCCCCAACTATATCTATCTCAATCCCACCGCACAATATAAGGAGGGACTGCAGCTCTACTACTACACCCAAGCGAAAGTGGTCAGATGGGGCTTTGAGGCCTTTCTCGCTTGGCAAATTTCGCCACGAGTGAAATTCAGCGCAGAAGGAGAGTATCTTTATTCCGTTCAGAAGAGTGGCAGTAAAAAAGGCTATGGACTGCCTTTCTCCACTCCTTGGTCGGGAAGGGCCGAACTTCGTTATCTTTTATTTGCCCACGAGCCAGTAAAGCCAGGGTTCGTGGCCATTGAATGGCAAGTAGTGGGTTCGCAAAACAGAATTGTGCCTCCAGAGGAAAAAACCAAAGGGCATCAACTGCTGAACATTGCCGCTGGTAAAACTTTTCACTGCGGAACTACGCAGCTTGAAATCACTCTCAGAGCAGAGAACTTGCTCAACAAGCGCTACTACGACCACACCAGCCACTATAGGCTTATAGGCGTGCCTGAGCCTGGACTAAACTTCTCGGCTATGATGGCATGGCATTTTTAACAAATTATTAATCACCAATTTAAAAAGAAAAAAAATGAAAACTTATAATAGACTATTTATCGCAGCTATCGTGCTGCTGTGCACACTGAGCTTTGGACTCATATCTTGCGACAATAATGATGACCCACAGGCTGAAACAGCCAAACCAGTCGTTGCCATCAATGAAGTGGGCGAGGAAAACTGCAAAGAGGCTGTGGCAGGAAAAGACCTCCATCTGGAAGGCGAACTGGAAGCACAGGGACTAATTGCTGACATCCACATCACCATCGCAAGTGAAGACGGGAAAGCCATCATCGTGGAGCAGACATACACCAAGGGTAAATATATCGGAGTGAAAAACACCACTTTCCATGAGCATCTCGACATTCCAGCATCGGCAGCTGCCGGACAATACCTACTCACTTTCGTGGTGACCGACAAGCTGGGGCAAAGTTCCACATTCACTTCATCCCTTAAAATCACGGCGCCAGTGGAAGGAGCTCCGTCAATCACATTCAAGGAAGTGGGCGAAAACGACTGCCACAAAGGCGTAGCAGGACAAAAAATGCATCTGGAGGCACAAATCGAGGCTCCCCATAAAATCGCCAAGATAGTGGTGGAGTTCCACAACTCGGCAGCAAAATATGAGAAAGAATTCGAGTACACCGATGAAAAGTATCTTGGCGCCACGTCTGCGCTCTTCCATGAGCACCCGCTCATTCCTGCCGACGCACCCGCTGGCGAATACCATATCCACTTCACTGTCACCGACGCCAATGGCAACTCCACCACAGAAGAGGCCGAAGGCGTGCAGATCAGCAAGAATTAAAATCCAGTGACTGATAGCCCTTAGGCCCACAAGCATAGGGGGCTCCACTGAAAGGATTCGCGCTATCACATCCTCAGCGCCCCCTATCATTTTATTTTTTAAAAAAACATCAAGTGCATATTAATTAAGACTGAAATGAAAAAACAAGTGTTATATATATCAAATCTGCTTTTCGTAGCACTGTCAATCACAGGAGCGGCTATCGTGGCACACTCATGTTCCGACAGCGACGACATCAAGTCAAAAAACGACCAGGAAAAGCCACAGATTATCGACGAGGAGACGTCCGACCCAGTAAACTGCCAGATTTACCGACGCGGTGAAGTGATACCTTTCCACTACACCTTCACCGACAATGTGGAATTGGGCAACTTCAATATTGAAGTGCACAACAACTTCGACCACCACTCCCACTCCACCTCTGCAGGAGAATGTGAACTCGACGCAAAAAAAACGCCTGTGCACCCATGGGTCTATAACCAGGACCAGTCCATTCCAAAGGGGAAGCAGTCGTATGAGGCGAGTGTGAATATCTCCATACCAACAGATATCGACACCGGTGACTACCACTTTATGATTCGCCTTACAGATGCCGCCGGATGGCAGCAGCTCAAGGCTGTGAGCATAAAAATTGTGGAATAACGACACGCTCTTTGACTAAAACAGCAACACTACTATGCAAATAAAACATATACACCTATTATTAAGCCTTGCCTTTGCGTGTGGCGAGGTTGCTTCCGCCGCCCCGGTCAGTGCGCAGCAGGCACGCCTGACGGCTATTTCGTTCATGAGCCAGCGTGTAGGCGAAAAAATGATGCAGAAAAGCCATTCACGTGCCGAAGTGCAACTGGCCTACACTGCACAGAACGGAGAATACTACGCTTTCAACAAGACAAACAGCAACGGCTATGTGCTGGTGTCGGGTGATGACAGGATGCCAGCGGTGATTGGTTACAGCGACGAAGGAAAGTTTGACGCCGACGATATGCCCGACAATATGCGTGAGTGGCTCAACACGTATGCCAGCCAAGTGCGCTATGTGCAGGCCCACAGCGATGCGCACATTGAAGCCTCCACCAGTTTCATTACGACAAATGTGTATCCGCTATTGGGCAACACGAAATGGAATCAAAGTGCCCCATATAATGGAATGTGCCCCACTTACACCACAGGTGGCGCACAGCGACGAGCCGTAACAGGGTGTGTGGCCACTGCCATGGCTCAAGTGATGTATTACCACCGCTGGCCTGAAGAGGGTATGGGTACCAACAGCTACACATGCCAACTCAATGGCGACTCGAAACAAAGCGTGAGACTATCCACCGACTTCAGCCAGAGCCACTACGACTGGGCAAACATGCTACCCTACTACACTGGAAGCGAGACCGATGAGCAAAACAATGCCGTGGCAAAGCTCATGAGCGACTGCGGTGTGGCTATGAATATGGGGTATGGGGCTTCAAGCGGAGCCATCACGCGCTTGGCCATGAACAGGATGCCCGCCTTTTTCTGCTACGACAAGAGCATTCGGTTTGTGATGAGAGATGCCTATTCTCTTGACCAGTGGCTCCATATCATCAATTGCGAACTGGCAAGCAAGCGACCAGTGATACACACAGGATCAAGTTCACAAGGCGGACACGCATTTGTAATCGACGGCAGCAGCTCAAGTGGCTACTACCACGTGAACTGGGGATGGAACGGCATGTCGAATGGATATTTTATAATCACCGACCTCACTCCATCCGAGCAGGGCATCGGTTCAAGCGACGGTGGCTACAACCTGTATCAAGGGCTTGTCTACAACATAATGCCCGACCACGGAAGCCCTGCGGGATATGCCTGCTGCATCTCCGGTTTTGAGGTCGGCGACAAGACAGTGGCGCTGGGAGAGAGCGCACAAGTGAAATGGAATAACTTCTATGTGCTGTGGAGCGGCAGCGGCAATGCCTCTACAAGACTGGGAATTGGCATCACCGACGAGAACGGCAAACTCCTCCAATTGGCTGCCGACAGGCAAATCGGGGAGTTGCAGCCGGTCTACAACTACAGCATCACCCTAAGTATGAATGTGCCTGACAGCCTATCGGAAGGCACATATTACATTGTGCCTTTAGTGGCGCGGTCGGGAACCGACAACTTTCAGATCGCCGACGTGAGCCGCCCTGCGCCAAGCCGCATCAAGATGGTTGTGAAAAGCGGACACGCCTATTTCCAGCAGCCCGACAGCGATGCCAAACTGCGCGTGACCAGCATTGAGCATTCCGATGTGCTCAATGCAAGCAGAATGATCAATGTGAAGGCCACGATCAGCAACAGTGGAAAGGAATTTGTGGACAACCTGTGCGTGGCGTTGCTCAACGACGACGGCACAGTCGCGGCCACCGGAGCGCCAAAGCGTGTAGATGTGCAAAATGGAGCGAAGGCTCAGCTGGAAGCCTCTGTCACACCCAGCCAGGCAGGCAACTTCCGGCTGGCCGTGGTCCTGGCTTCCGACAGTACAGCCGTAGATGGCGAGAGCACAAACGTAGTGGTGGGTGATCGCCCTGCAGCGTCCAAGATGGCAATTGCATCACCGCTTCAAATGGCTAACAGCACATTCCCCTCAACCCACATAGAAGCGACAGCCACAGTCTACAACGGCGGGGGAGCATTCGCCGGACGACTGGAAGCAATGATTCTACCTGAGAAAGGCGCCTCTGTTGTCGCCCAAATCAGCAGCGACTTCTTGACCGTCAAGAAAGGAGAGCGAAAAACAGTGAAGTTCGTGGGCACACTCACCAATGGAGAAGTGGGGCAAACATACCGAATGGTGATGCGCAGTCCCACTGCCTCCACGGCATACACCGCATGGGGCAGCTACGTCAAGTTCTGCCTTGCATCACCCACGCATGGCGACGTGAACGCCGACGGTGTCACAAACGCAACCGACATAACGGCACTCATCAACTTTATCCTCGGCACAGAATGCGCTCCTTTCGACGCCAGCGAGGCCAACCTCAATTCCGACGGCATAACTGACGTGTCGGACGTGACCGGCCTCACAAGCCTAATCTTGGAGCAACAGTAAGGACAAAGGGTATGCACGATGCTCACAGAAGCCGTGATGCAAAGTTTAGCGTCACGGCTTCTGTGCTGTTTTTCCCCACAGCCCATTATTATCAGCCCTTGAAAAAACCTTCAGAAGAGCCTTTCCTGAAAAAGCAACTTAACACCCTCACCACTTTCCGCCAAAAATCATTATCTTTGCAGCCTATTAAGGATTATTGCAAACTAAAAAACACTTGATACACTATGCAATCTACTCGACTTGAAAAAATAGCCCGTCTGCTCCAGAAGGAGCTTAGCGAAATCTTCCGTCTCGAAACCGCCAAGATGGGCGGCGTGCTGGTGAGCGTGAGCACAGTGCGCGTATCGCCCGACCTAAGCGTGGCGCACGCCTATTTGAGCGTGTTTCCAAGCGAGCGCGCCCAGGAAATCATGACCAACATCAGCGCCAACGAGAAAAGCATTCGCTACAACTTGGCACAGCGCGTGCGCTACCAGCTGCGCAAAACGCCCGAGCTGCACTTCCACCTCGACGACTCGCTCGACTACATTCAGCACATCGACGAGCTGCTGGCCTCTGACCACACTAAATCAAAGGAATAGTTTTTCACCTTACCGCGCGTGAAATGAACCTTTCGCTCAACATAGCACTGCGCTACCTGCGCGCCAAAAAGGGGCACACGGCAGTGAACGTGATCTCCATCATCTCGGTAATGGGAGTGGTGGTGACCACCGCCGCGCTCATTTGCGTGCTGAGCGTGTTCAACGGTTTTCACGACCTCATCAGCGAAAAGCTCTCCACGGTGGACCCCGACATTGCCATCACCGCCTCGGCGGGCAAGGTGATTGCCGACGCCGACAGCGTGATAAGTGTGGCGCAAACTGTGCCCGGCGTGGCGCTCGCCATGCCCACGGTGGAAGACAACGCCCTTGCCATTTTCGCCGATTTCAGCATGCCGCTGCGTCTGAAGGGCGTGCCCACCGGCTACGACAAGCTCACGGGCATCGACAGCGTGATTGTGGAGGGCAACTTCACACTGAAGGACGAGGTGTCGAGCTATGCGGTGCTGGGCGTAGGGCCTGCCGTGGAGCTCAACGCGCGCCCCGGCTCGCTGCGGATGCTTCAGCTGTATGCCCCACAGCGGCGTGGGCAGGTCGACCTGAACGACCCGATGAACGCCTTCACCGACGACTCGGTGTTTGTGTCGGGCATTTTCATGGTGCAGCAGAAGAATTACGACAACGACATGATATTCGTGCCGCTCGACTTGGCGCGCGAACTGTTCGACTACACCACCGAGGCCTCACAAGTGGAACTGCGGCTCACCCATGGAGCCGACGAGGAAGAGGTCATGGAGCAGTTGGAGAGCCGGCTCGGACCAGCCTACAAGGTAAAGAACCGAATGATGCAGCAAGACTCGTCGTTCCGCCTGGTGAACATCGAGAAATGGATCACTTTCCTGCTGCTCGCTTTCATCATGGTGATTGCCACATTCAACGTGATCAGCACCCTTTCGCTATTGATTATCGAAAAAGACGAGAGCATACGCACATTCAAAAGCCTTGGCGCCACCGACAAGCAAATCACACGCATTTTCGTGGCAGAGGGGTGGCTCATTGCCCTTGTGGGCGCAGTGATAGGTGTGGCGGTGGGACTGGCGCTCTGCGCCGGACAGCAGCAATTCGGCTGGCTGAAGCTCTCCGCCAATGCCAAGGCGGTGATCGTACAGGCCTACCCCGTGGCGGTGCAGTGGACCGACGTGGCGGTGGTGTTCACGCTCGTGGCAGCAGTGGGACTGGTCACCTCGCTGGTCACCTCGCTGATAATGCGGCGCAGGCTCGACAAACAATAACCAATCTTCTTTCAAAATGAATTTCCGTAACGACATCGGTAACGCGCTCCACGCCATCAAGCGATTCGCTCACCGCATGCTCGTGAGCAAGCGGCTGACGGGACTGGTGGGCATGGGCGTATGCAGCCTTATGGGCATTGTGGCGCTCTACCACAGCGATTCGCGTCTGGCTACGGGACCGTGGCACACTTATGCTGGCGGACTGTTTAGCGTGAATGAGCCTCGCGACGAGCATTTCGAGGATTTTATTCTTTCAGGCTCTTTCCGCAGGCAGATGGAGAAGCGCGGAGGAGGTCCACTGATAGCCTCGTTTCAGAAGTCGGTGGTTTCCGACCGTGGCGAGGTGACCGACATTCAGCACATCAACGTGTATGACCTGCGAAAGCACTTCAGCCGCATTTTCAGCACCGAGCGGCGGGTGGCTGCCACCTATCTGTCGCGAAAGAACCCCTATTTTACCGACTTTGATATCCAGCCGGCTGCGGCAGTCGACGGTCATCCTGCCCTGTTCTACAAGTCGCGCTACCGCGACGAGGGCGGCTACTATGCGCGTGGCATGGTGGTGTGCGCACACCACAGGGCCTACTTCTTCGAGTCGTACACCAATTTCAGCCCCTACCTCGACTGGCAGAACGACACGCGCACCCATTTCTTCAACGAGGACAACGCCGTTACGAAGAATTTCACCGTCGACAACATGGACTCGATAGAGAACCGCTTCTTCCTCCTGTCGCTCACCCTGCTGGCCATCTATGTGCTGGCGGGCGCATTGGCGTTCAGAATGCTCACCCGCGGCATCATTCACCATGGTCCGGCGCTCCCCATTGTGAACCTGGAGGCCCACAAGCGGTGGCAGTGGCTCGCAGGACTCACCATCGTGCTGATGCTGGTGATGACGGTGATGACGGTGGCGTTCTGGCAATACAAGGGCACCACCACGCTTCAGACCACCGCATTCATTGCGCTGGGCCTGTGGATCTACATATTCAACCTCCCCACCAGCATACACCTCTACCGGAAAGCACGCGCACTGAAATAATATATGACACCTATCCTCAATATCGACGAGGTGATGAAGCGCTTCGGCGTGTACCTCACCATGGAGCGCGGGCTGGCACGCAACACTGCCGAGGCCTACGCCACCGATGTGTGGAAGCTGGTGCGCTTCCTGCAGGCCGACGGCGTGGCGGTGGAGGCGGCCACGCGCCAGTGTCTGGTCAGTTTCCTGTGCACGCTCCATGATGTGGGCATTGGCCCCCGGTCGCAGGCGCGCATCATTTCCGGTATCAAGAGTTTTTATAAATTCCTGAAGCTGGAGGGCTATGTCCAGTCCAACCCTGCCCTCTTGCTGGAGTCGCCAAAGATAGGCCGCCACCTGCCCGAGGTGCTCACGGTCGATGAAATCGACCGCATGATTGCCTGCATCGACTTGGCGAAAGCCGAGGGACAGCGCAACCGCGCCATCGTGGAGACGCTCTACGGCTGCGGCCTGCGTGTGTCGGAGCTGGTGTCGCTGCGCATCTCACAGGTGTATGCCAGTGAGCAGTATGTGATGGTGGAGGGCAAGGGCAGCAAGCAGCGGCTGGTGCCCATATCGGAGGTGGCGCTGGAGCAAATCAGACTCTACATGGAGCAGACACGCGCCGCGCAGGTGGCACAGCGCGGCTTCGACGATGTGCTGTTCCTGAACCGCCGCGGCGGTGCGCTCTCGCGTGTGATGGTGTTCTACATCATCAAAGACCTGTGCGCCTTGGCGGGAATCCGAAAGTCGGTGAGCCCGCACACGCTCCGCCACTCTTTCGCCACTCACCTGCTGGAAGGCGGGGCTAATTTGCGCGCCATTCAGCAGATGCTCGGCCACGAGAGCATCACCACCACCGAAATTTATGTGCACATCGACCGCAGCCGCTTGCGCGAAGAAATTCTGATGCACCACCCCCGCAGCCGCAGGCGCTCTGAGCCGTAGCATTGGTATAAAAAAAGTGAATTTTTTGCATATAGCGCTATTTCACAGTACCTTTGCTATATCGAAGACATATAAAAAAGCTCCTGAAATGACGAAACGGTTATTACTCTCCTTTATAGCAGTCATCATGATGGCTTTAGGCAGCTATGCCCAGGGTTCGATGACCACTCACACACGAATTGCCGACAGTGGCTATCCCTTCTGGATCTACACCCCCGATGGCTACGATGGCGGCAGCCACGCACAGCCTTTGGTAATCTTCCTGCACGGGCGCTCGCTCTGCGGGCGCAACCTCAACCAGGTGCTGCGCTACGGCACGCTCGACGCCATCAAGAAGGGAATGAGCATTCCCGCCCTGGTGGTGGCTCCGCAAAACCCCGGCGAGGCCTGGAAACCGTCGAAACTGATGGACATCATCGAGTGGATGGAAACCAACTACAATGTGGACGCCAACCGCATCTATGTGTTAGGTATGAGCCTGGGGGGCTACGGCACCATGGACTTGGCGGGCACCTACCCCGATAAGATAGCGGCAGCCATGGCGCTATGCGGCGGATGCTACCTGAAAGACCAAACGGGGCTGGGCGAACTCCCGTTCTGGATCATACACGGCACCGCCGACCGCGCTGTGGGCATTGGCGAATCGAAAAAAGTGGTGGCTGGCCTGCAAGAGAAGGGCCTCACATCACGCCTGCGCTTCGACTGGCTACCAGGAGCTTCGCACGGTGCGCTCGCGCGCGCTTTCTACCTGAAGGACACCTACGACTGGCTCTTCGCCCACTCGCTGAAAGACGAGGGCCGACCAGTGGAGGAATACATCAGCATCGACAACGCCATCCTCAAAATGGCTTACAGCGAGCTGCGCGAGCTCCGTGCCCTCGTGGGCGAGGACGACTAAGCCACACACAAGCCTCGAATATTGAAATGATTAAAACCACGAATTTCACGAATCACACGAAAAGTATAGCTTGACTTCAATCAATAAAAATTCGTGTAAATTCGCGCAATTCGTGGTTTATTTCTTTGCTTTGTGGCTTATTTGGCACTTTTTATCGCTTTTGTTTAATATTTGATGGTGTTTTCACGAAATTATCGCTAACTTTGTCATTATCAAAACTATTTCTACACTATACACCCTGTCAGCTGCGAGGATGACAAAGGGGTAAAATAGCTTAACTATATAGGACATATCAACTACATCAACTCTTATAAAAAACTCATCGCATTATGAGGAAACTTCTCACATTACTAATCGTGGCAATCCTCGCCACAACCACCGCCTCGGCGGCGGACTACACCATTGTATTTGGCAACGCAGTCAAATCAGTAACGGCAATATCAAGTTCCATAAAATCTACTTCTGCTATAAAAAGTGGTACGGAATACTTGACGGCATCTCCATTTTCTGTTAAATCTGGCAAATGCTATTATGGCGACAATCAAACAAGTATACGATTAGGTAAAAGTGGTGCAGGCTCCAGTCTTCAATTAGCATTATCCGAATCTGGCAAGGTAAAAGCAACAAGTATCACTGTGAATTGCAAACAGTTCAATTCGTCAAATAGCGGCACTTTAGATGTAAATGACTTAGGAGCACAAAGCACCCTTTCTGTTGCAGGGGACTTGATTTACAAGTTCACAACTCCTACTGAAATATCCAACATCACCCTTAATTCCACAAAAGCAACGTTTGTATACTCCATTACAGTTACTTACGAAGACGAGTCCTCTAAAAACCCAACCACGTTGTCGTTTGGGGCAGACCTTGACGGCAAGGCGATAACAAAAAATCTTGGCGATGCCGACTTCACTCACGCCGCCACCCTTTCGCCCGCCATTGAGGGAGCAACGGTCACCTACACCAGTTCTGACGAGAATGTAGCAATAGTCGTTGATGGTGAAGTCGCACTCGGAGACAAAGCTGGCTCCACCACCATTAAGGCTGAATACGCAGGCAACGACACTTATGCAAGCGCCACTGCCTCCTACAAGCTGCACGTTAAGGACAACAAGATTGCCGAAGGCACATACTCTATCCCCGTGACCAACTGGCTGTGGGGCACCAACTACAACGGCGCTGTAAGCGACGCCACGGATCTAAATGGTTCTGCAAATGGCGTCAGCATCAATCTCCAGAAACTCGGCACTACCGCCATGGAGGTAACAGACGACCAAACCCTCGCAGGCAATGGCTATGCAATAGTTTTCAACGCCCCCACAGGCTATGCAATCCAGAAAATCAACTTTACCAAAGGCAACTCTTGGGCGGGCAACCTTGAGGTTACCGAAGGTGGTGGTAGCCTCAATGGCCTGCAGTGGGTAGGCGCTTCAAATACAGTTTCTCTCTGCTTTGGAGGCAAATGCTATATCAAGGCAGTTGATGTAACCTATGTTTCAATGTTCGAGAAAACTGCCACCACGCTGTCGTTTGGCGAAGACCTCGACGGCAAGACCATCACAAAATACATCGGCGAAACGGAAAGCTCCTTCACGCACGCCGCCACACTTTCGCCAGCAGTGGATGGAGCCACAATCTCTTACACAAGTAGCAACGAGAGTGTTGCCTTAGTCAGTGAAGACGGCTCTGTAGTAGTTGCCAACAGCTCAACAGATCCTGAAGGCACTGCCGTTATCACCGCAAAATATGCAGGCAACGACACCTATGAGGCATCCGAGGCATCCTATACTATTGACGTAAAAAAATTAGCATCTCCCACATTTAGCCCAGAGCCAGGAGCAGTGGTAGCTGGCACTGAGGTTACTATATCTGCGCCAGAAGGTGCTACAATAGCGTATTTAATCAACGATGGAGAGGTGGTTGAATCTGAATCTGATACAAAAACTATCACTATCAACGAAGCCACAACAATTCTTGCACACACAAAATATAAAGGCCTGGAATCAGAGGACGTGATTGCGGAATACACAATCAAGGCCGCCTACACTTACAAATGGATGGTAAACGGATCGGAAGTTCAAACCTCAAATCTCTATGAGGGTGATGATGTTATGGCTCCAGCAATCCCAACAAGCATTGGCGCAATGGTGTTCACAGGATGGGTTACCACATCTACCGTAGATAACGCAACCGAACCTGAATACGCCGTTGTTGATACAAAAGCCACCGCAAACAGAACATATTACGCAGTGTTTGCCACACAAAATGGCACACCCGTGAAATGGACAAAAAGAGCTGCATCAGAAATCACAGAAGAAGGTGTGTATGCCCTCATCACAACAGATGGGCACGCCTTTAATGGATCTATCAGCAAAGGACACGGACAAGCTACTGCTGAAGCTTTCGCTTTTGAAAACAACGTAGCTTCTGCCGCCCCTGAAGGAATATGTGAACTAACTTTCATATCAAGCGGTAATGGCTATAAAATGTATAGCCCATCAGCCAATCAATACTTAATTTCTACAGATGCCAGTTCTGGTAGTTTGAAGTGGAACAACACTGACGATAGCTATTGGTATTACTACTCCAACAATTGGATGTATGAGTCTAATGCTACACGTTTAAGAGCATATAAAAACAGCTCATTCAGAACTTATGGTGCAGATAATGGAGATATTCTTTGTTTTGCTCAAAAAACTGGTGGTAACATCACCTATTCCAACTTCACAACCATTGTAGAGTCCACTTTGGCTGAATTAGCAAACAGTAGCAAAGAAGGCTACACCTACACCGTGAAAGGCGGTGATATGGTGGCTGTGGCCAAGTTTGAGGTGGCCGACAAGCACTACGTGGTGGTGAAGGACAATGCCACTGCAGTGAAGAATCTGAGCGCACCCGCCGATGGCGACAAGTTCTTCGACATTGCCGGCCAGAAGCAGCAGGACTACACTCAAAACAACTGGATGCTGGTGGAAATGCCAGTGGAGCAATACAACACTGTGGAGGTATTCAAGAGCATCACCTCTATATCAGGCACACTCACCGATACGCAAAACATCGGCATCACTGCCAGCGCAGTGGTGATGGGCGAAGCAAGCGAACCTTTCACCATCAGCGCCTACTGCCCTGTGAACTTTATGGGCGTGAGCAGCGTGGCAAGCAACAATGCGGCACACCCCGCCAGCTACTACTTCGCCACTCCTAAGGCCAATGAGTATGCGAGAATCGTTTGGGCTGTATATAACGGCACCGACGGCGCATTCTACATTCCTGCACAAAGCGGATCGGTGAACACCCAGGACTTCAAGGGAGGATTCAAGGTGGACTTCAGCATGAACGTGGAGGAGTCACCTGAACTCACCGACGGGTCTATGTATGAGTTTGAGGCTGTGGTGAGAGAAGCCGCAACAAGTGACTCGCAGTCGGCTCCCCGCAAAGTGGAATACGACAGCACAGTGGCCCCAAGCAGCAAATATGTGGTTTATCCTATCAATCTGCAAGGCTCGTCGAATGTAGTGACCGGCGTTAGCGACATCGCTGGCGCAAAGGCTGTGAAGAGCGTGCGCTACTTCAGCGTCACCGGCGTGGAAGCCGCCCAGCCTTTTGAAGGCGTGAACATCGTGGTCACCACCTACACCGACGGCACTTCATCCGCACAGAAGATGCTCCGCTAAAGCTCTATTCTCAAGCCACTAATCACATGGCAGAGTGGCTGATTGACTAATCAAACCACGAATCACACGAATAGCACGAATATATAATTTTTCGTGTAAATTCGTGTGATTCGTGGTTTGTTTTTTAACGAAAGTCGTGGTTGTGTATTTTTTTGTAACTTTGCATACGAAAAAGAAGATATTATACAGTATGAAGAAAGCAATAATGGCAATAGTGGCGGCATCGGCTTGCGCCGTAGCCCTGGCCGCGCCTGTAAAAGGCGAGAAGGCGCAAATCCACTTCTTAGAGACCACCGATGTGCACGGCAGTTTTTTCCCTATCGACTTTATCAGCGGACAGCCCACCGACGGATCGATGGCGCGCGTCAGCCAGTATGTGAAAACGCTGCGGGCCAGTGCCCCCGACGCAGTGGTGCTGCTCGACAATGGCGACATCTTGCAGGGGCGCCCACTCAGTTACTATTACAATTATGTGGCCACCGACAAGGAGAATGTGGCTTCGAGCGTGATCAACTATATGGGGTATGATGCCGAGTCGTTTGGCAACCACGATGTGGAAGCCACCCACGCGGTGTTCGACAAGTGGGTGAGCGAGGTGAAGTGCCCGTCGCTTGGAGCCAATATCCTTGACGCATCCACAAGTCTGCCGTATGCCGTGCCCTACACCATTGTGAACCGCAAGGGCGTGAAGGTGGCAATTTTAGGAATGCTCACCCCCGCCATCCCAAACTGGCTGGCAGAGAACGTGTGGAGCGGTATGCGCTTTGCCCCTATGGTGGAAAGCGCGCGCTACTGGGTGAACTACCTGAGGCGCAACGAGAAGCCCGACGTGATAGTGGGCCTGTTCCACAGCGGCTACGAAGGCGGCATTCAGAACGACAAGTACAGCGAAAATGCCACTGCGCAAGTGGCTCGCGAGGTGCCGGGCTTCGATGTGATATTCTGCGGCCACGACCACCGCGTGCATAACACCATGGACAAGGTGAACGGAGGCGGCGAGGTGCTGGTGCTCAACCCTGCCAACAATGCCATGGCGGTGGCGCACGCCACACTCGACCTGGAATTTGACGGCACACGCTGGACGGTGACCAACCGCAAAGGCGCCATCGTGGATATGGCAAAAACTCCTATCGACACCGACTATATGGCGCAATTCGCTCCACAGATTGAAGAGGTGAAGCAGTGGGTAAGCCGTCCTATCGGCCGCATCACCTCCACTATCAGCTCTGCGGACTGCTTTTTCGGCAACAGTGCCTTCGGCGATATGATTCTCGACCTCACCCTGCGCGCGCAGAAAGCCGACATCGCCTTCAGCGCCCCTCTGCAAGCCAACGCCACCCTGCGCAAGGGCGTGATTACTGTGGGCAATATGTTCGACCTCTACCGATTCGAGAACGACCTCTATATTCTCAACCTCACCGGTGCGGAGGTGCGCAAGCACCTTGAAATGAGCTACGGCCTATGGGTGAACACAATGAAAAGCCCTGCCGACCACATCATGCGCATGACAGACACCGGCAAGGGGCTGTGGTTTGAAAAGCCTACCTACAATTTCGACTCCGCCGCCGGCATCGACTACGAGGTGGACGTGACCAAGCCGGAGGGTGAGCGCGTGAAAATCTTGAGGATGAGCAACGGCGAGCCGTTCGACGAGAGCAAGGTATATCGCGTGGCTATGAACAGCTACCGCGCCAACGGTGGCGGCGAGCTGCTCACACGAGGCGCAGGCATTCCCAAGGACCAACTGGAGAGCCGAATCGTGTATCGCAGCACCACGCAGATGCGCAACGAGCTGATGAAGGTGATTGAGCAGGCGGGCACCATCGACCCGAAACCCGCCCACAACTGGAAGTTCGCGCCTGAAAAATGGACGAAGCCAGCCTTGGCGCGCGACCGCAAAATTCTGTTCCCCAAAAAAAATAAATAAGAGATAAAAACATATATATGTATCAACACAACAAAGTTATGATGAAGAAAATGATAATGGCAGCCGTGGCAGTGATGATGCTGCAAAGCTGCGGTATGACAAACCCCGGTGGAAGCACCACAACCACTACTACTACAACCACAACCACCTCCTCCGGCTCAAGCCTCGGTAAAAACGCTCTCGGCGGACTGCTCGACCTCGTGGTGGGCAGCGTGAAGCTCTCTGAGAAAGACATTGTGGGCAGTTGGAGCTATGTGGAGCCTGCATGCGCATTCACAAGCGAGAACCTTTTGGCAAAGGCTGGTGGCTCTGTGGCGGCTAAGACTGTAAACGCCAAGCTCCTGCCCGTTTACAAATCGCTGAAGATTTCGAGCGCCAACACCCAGCTCAAATTTGAGGAAAACGGCCAGTTCTCTGGCAAGGTGGCAGGCATACCCCTCTCGGGCACCTACACCTTCGACGCCGCAAATGGACTGGTGAAGATGAAATCACTGCTGAGCACGCTCAACGCCCATCTCACACGCTCCACCAGCGGAATGAACTTCACCTTTGAATCGAAGAAAATCCTCTCCGTGCTTCAAACGGTGAGCGCGGTGAGTGGCAATAGCAAGCTCTCCACCATTGGCGACATCGCCAAGCAGTTCGACGGAGTGCGCATCGGCTTCGCCATGAAGAAATAAGCGCGCCACACACCACGAAATCAAAAAAGAAAACCACGAATTTCACGAATAGCACGAAAAATAATATATAAAAATATCATTCGTGTGATTCGTGAAATTCGTGGTTTTCTATATATCAATACTACGATTAAATTCGGGTATTCATAGGATTATATTTCCTCGTACTGGGCATCCGACACAAGGCCCTCGCCGGCGTGGTATTTTGCGCCAGGATCGTCATCTGAAGGACAAGCATCCACTGTCTCGGCACCGCTCACCTCCTCAAAGTCCACATATTCGCCCTCATATTGGCGGTAACGCTTCTCGCCGTGGTCGCTATCAGGCTGGCGGTAACTGCCGCCGCCAAACTGCTGCTGCGCCTCGTCGAACTTACGCCGAAACTCATGCCGCACAGCATTCACACGGCGCATCAGCACAAGCGCCTTATACAAAAAGTAGCCTAAGATGATCAGTAGTAATGCCGATAACATAATATTTCATCACATTTGGTTATACACATCTTTTGGAAAGGCAAAATGCGTGCCAATCTATGCCGCGCATCTTTAATAAAACCTAAATAGGCACGGAATTAATCTTGTTTGGTTACCGCGGAAAGCACGATATAGAAGATAATGGCAAGCGCAAGGCCCGAAACTCCGCACAGCGCCACACACAGCACAAATGCCAGCACCAGCAGATACTGCTTGAAGTTTTCCTTCATGCTCAAGCTATGGAGCTTCAGCGAGAACATACGCAGCCCGCACACCATCAGCAGCGAGAACGCCACCACCAGCGCAATCACCGCCACCGTGGCCACATGGCCATGGCTCGCGGCATAGTAGTTGGTGAAGCCGATCCAGAATATGGCGTTGGCAGGAATAGGAAGCCCTGTGAAGGTGACGCTCTGGTCGGTGGACACATTGAATTTTGCCAGACGCAGCGCGCCAAACACCGGTATGAGCATTGCACAGTAGGCCCACCCGCTCACTGGCTCATACGCCACGAGCATATTGTAGAGCACCATGGCAGGAGCAAGCCCGAAACTCACTGCGTCGCTCAGCGAGTCGAGCTCCTTACCCAATGGCGAAGTGGCATGGAGCAGGCGGGCAGTGAAGCCGTCGAAAAAGTCGAACACTGCGGCTGCGGCAATCAAGATGAAAGCCACCTGATAGCCAAAAAGCCCCCACCACCACGGCTCAAAGGCATGGAAGGCGGCGATGCATGCCAGCGCGCCCGAAAGCAGGTTGCAGCAAGTGACCGCGTTGGGCGTGTTGTTGCGGATGGATTGAAGTATTTTCATTTGTCGTTGCAAGGTTTGAGGCGTGCCACAGGGGTCATGCCGCCAGTGGTCTTATCGCCCAATTTCACCAATATCTCACTGTCGAGTGGCAAGTAGATGTCCACACGCGAGCCGAATTTTATGAAGCCCATGTGCTCCTCCACATTCACCTTCTCCTCCGGCTCCACGTAAGTGACGATGCGGCGAGCCACGGCGCCGGCTATTTGGCGCACGAGTATGTCGTGGCCCGACGGAGTGGAAATCACCACCGACGAGCGCTCGTTTTCGGTGCTCGACTTCGGCAGATAGGCAGCGAGGAAGCGACCGTTGTGGTGCTTCACGTATTTCACGATGCCGTTCACGGGAACCCAGTTGGCGTGCACGTTAAACACGCTCATAAACACCGACAGCTGTATGCAGGCACGGTGCAGGCACTCGTCTTCATACACCTCTTCCAGCGCCACCACCCTGCCATCGACCGACGACAGCACCAGATTGTCCACATCACCCTTGAAGTGACGGCGAGGCGACCGAAAGAAGTTCACCACCAAGAGGAAAAGTATGGCAGAAATCACGATGAAGGCAATGGGTATGGGCTTGTACTCAATCCACAAATACGCCGGCACATTGAACGCCAGCAGTATCAGCAGCAGAACGGAGATGATGTTCAAGCCTTCACGGTGTATCTTGTATTTCATTTTCACGATTTGTTGAGTATATTTAATTTACAAAGATAGCAATAATTTCCCGAACAATCAAAAGCCCACCCTGAGTCCGTGTCACACACGGCTTTTCCAAGTGTTCACATTCACGCCGAAGGCTCGTTTTGTGGCAGGCGCGGCTGCGGTTGCCACAACGTCTTTCACCACGATGGCCACCACGCCGTCATCTGCCACAGAGGCACACACATCGGTCACCGTGGCGGAGTCGGTCACCGCCACCTGAAGAAAACGGCAAGCGTCGGCTATCGCACCGCCGGGGCAGCGAGCCTGCTGTAGCCAAAGCCGCACCGCCGACAGTGCCTGTGCCTTTTGCCCCTTGCTCACCGTGGCGCTGAAGCGATGGGCGATGTCGGGCTGCGGTATCAACGTGAAAACCGATGCGCCAGTGCCCCGTGCCTGCCGCCAAGTCACGCCCAATTGCGCTATCAGCACCACCGCTGCCGACAGTGGGAATCCCCACCACAGCATATCGGGTGGCGCTGCCTGTGTGAGCGCAAACACCGTCAGCACTATTGCGCCCACTTGCCCCACTGCCACACCCACGCTCAGCGCAAGATGCCCCAACACCTGATACACGCCACGCAGCAGCACCGTGGCGGCAAACGGCAGCAGAATCAGCGCAAAGATGCGAAGCACGCGACACAGCTGCTCCCGCAATGCCGGGTCGTCGGCGCCAAAAAGTTCGGCCACCGCCCCTGGGACTACCAGCACAAGCAGGGTGAACGGCACAAGCACCACACAGGAGAATTTCATGGCACGCCGGAAAAGCAGCCGCAGTCCCTCTATGTCGTGCTCGCCCATCAGCGAGCCTCCGATGGCAAACACCGCGTCGAGCACCCCGTTGAGCACCACAAACGTGATTAGCAGCAGCTGAATGCACACAGCCACCATATATGCGCCGTCCGACCCGAGCACACCGTCCACCATCTTATTGACAAGGAGTAAAATCACACTCAGCAGCACATTGGCAATCATCAGCGGCGCACCTTGCTGAAGGTTGCCGGCAAGGGCTTTCCACACCGCCTTGCTAAGCCGCACCACTCGATAGCTGCACTTTTTAGTGCGCAAATGCGAGGCGGTGACACACACCGTCACGCCATAGTTGATGACGGTGGCCCACGCCGAGCCGGCAACGCCCATGTCCAGCGCTTTAATAAACACCATATCCAGCACCACATTGGTCACGGCGCCGGCTACCACGCCACAGGTCACCAGCCGAGGCCGTCCGTCGCTCTGCACCATCATGTTCATCATGCCCGACAGCACAAGCACCGTCACGCCCAGGCAGGTCACCTTCAAATAGCTCAGCACCATGGGGCGGATGGCGGCATCGGCGCACACAATGTGAGATATCTGCTCACAGCATGCGTAGCTCACCACCGTGGTGGCCACGCCAACAGCCAGCACAGAATAGAGCGCGGCAGTGAACACTCGGCTCGCGCCAAGGGTGTCGCCGCTCCCTATCGCCTTGGCGGCAAGCAAGCTCGCACCCACGCCTAACAGCGAATTGAGCGAGAGGAATGCGGTGAGCACCGGCATAGCCATATTCACGGCTGCCATAGCGTGCGGTCCCATCAGATGGCTCACGATGGCGGCGTCGGTGCTCACCGCTATCTGTGCCGCCACGGTGGTGAGGATAGAGGCGGTGAGGAAGTTCCAGAAAGCCCTGTCCACAAGCGAAGATGTGCGATGTAGCGTATTGTTCACTTTCTGTCGGCGGTATCGAATGCCTTAAACGAGCACCCGGGACAAAGTCCCTTAATCAGAAAATTGGCGGAAAGCGCCTTGTAGCCATTGGGGAGCAGCACAGGAGGCACAGCCAAATAGTCGAGGCAGGTGGTGCGGCCACATTTCACGCAGTAGAAGTGTGCATGGGTGTCGTCGTCGGTGGCGGTGCTCGCATGGCCATGGCAAAGCTCATACTTCACGCTCACACTTCCGTCCTCTATCACATGCACCAGCCGATGCTCGCGAAACACGCCCAGCGTGCGGAATATCACACTGCGGTCGATGGTCTCGAGCAGCGTTTCGAGCTCAGCCAGCGACAGCGGAGCTTTAGCCACAGCTAAAGTCCGGCACACGGCTATGCGGTTGGCTGTGGGGCGAACCTGATGCTTCGAGAGAATGGCCTCGGCATCGGCTACAGATAGCGTATTGCTGTTCATCATCATTTCACGTCTTTAGCTTTAATGGGTAAGTGCCGCCAAATGCACCTTGGCACACGCCGCCAGAGCGCCACCATCGCCCGGTAGCGCCAGTCCACCACCGCCACATGGCGGCCTGCCGTCACAGCCTTCACTATTTGCCGGGCCGTGGCTTGCACGGGCATCAGCATAGGATAATGGTGCTGGCCATCGAGAAGGTCGGTGGCCACAAAGCCGGGGCGGATATCGGTGAAGCGGATACCAAGCCGCCGCATGTTGGCCAATTGTTCAAGAGCCTGCAAATAGGTGTTTTGAAAAGCCTTCGTGGCGCTGTAGGAAGGAGCCACTCCAAGCCCCTTTGTGCCTGCCACCGAAGTGATGGCGGCAATGTGTCCGCCACCATGGGCAGCCATATAGGCGAATGCCGCATCAATCATGCGGGTGAAGCCCATGCCATTAGTGGCCACTGTGCGCAGTTCGATGTCGGCGTCCACGGCAGGGTTCTGCTTGCCGATGCCAGCCGAGTGAAAGTAGAGATCCATTCCACCCATGCGGTCGGCCAAGTCAAGAAGCTGGTCAGCGGCAGCGTCATCGGTCACGTCGATCACTGCCACCGAAGTCTGTTCGGGATATTCAGCGCGAAGGCGCTCCAGCTCATCGGCTCTGCGTGCCGCCACCCCCACTTGCCAGCCTCTGGCAAGCAGCAGCCGCGCCACCTCGCGTCCCATTCCGCTCGAAGCACCCACTACAATAGCCTTTTTCATAATCAAAAAAATTAGAGATCAGAGTATCATGCCCGTTAAGCCCATTAAGCCTATCCTGTCCACCAAGCCCTAATCCTCAATTATATCCGTGGCAAAGCGGTTCGACTCCCCTCGCCATGGAAGCATACCCTTGTATTCCTCGTATTTCACAGTCACGCGCCGTCCCGTGGACTGCAGGCGAGAAGCCTTGGCGGCAAGCGAGTCCGACTTCACCGTGAACGCGAAGCCCGACTTATAGGCTCGCACCGTGTCGGCAATAAATTTCTCACTAATCATCTGCACCTCGTAAGTCTTCAAAAACGTGCCCTCACTCTGCACCTTCAGAATCACGCCACGCTCCTCGCTCACTATGTAAGGGTGGAAATAACGGAGCCACAGCGCCACCGCCACGCCTATCACAAGCAGTGCCACGCCACCCACTATCAGCATACGCCTGCGGTTGGTGCTGCGCTCATAGGTCATCTCCTTCATTTCACGCTCCTCGCGTTCCTCCGGAGTTTCCACGGCAGGCTGCTTCTTCTCCTGTTTGGCCTTTTCCTCATCCTCCTTGCTGGAGTAGAAATGGTCGTCGTATTCGTCGTTAAAGAGGTTGCTCATATTTTTTTAGATAATTTAATTGGTTACAGAGTCATGCCCTGCGCATCACTCTTGGTGCGCACCAGGGTCTTGCCCTGCGCTATGCGGCGGCGGTCAATCGCCATCATCACAAACGCATACACGCCCAGCACCACCAGTAGCACCTGCTGCACAAGCCACACCGTCCAGGCAAACGCGCTCGCCTGCGGATTGTAGGGGTCGCCAAGCGGAAGAGTGCCCACGCCGTAGATGGCGAGGCCAAACATGATGGCGTACTGCCATGCGCCCACACCGCCATTGGTGGGCACCGCCATGCCCAGGCTGCTGAACACAAAGAGCACCAGTATGGCCACCACGCCCAGGTCGCGCGTGAAGGTGAACGCCATCGAGGCTATATAGAGCTGAAAGAAATAGCATCCCCATATCAGCAGCGTGTAGAGCAGAAACCACCATTTCCCCTCCATCTTCGTGATAGAAATCAGTCCCTCCCACAGGTTGGTGAGCATCAGCCTAATTTTGGCGAGCGCCTTGTTCTCGCTCTTGGTGCGCAGCACCCACACTATCAGCGCCACCATCAGCACAGCCACAGCCACCAAAGCCCAGAACCACCAAGTGGTGAACATGCTCTCGCCACTGGCGGCCCCCTTCTGGCTCAGGAATTTCATAAAAGCCCCCTGGGCCAGAAAGAAGGTGACAATGGTGAGCGCAAGCACGGTGAGGGTGTCGCTCAGGCGGTCGCCCACCATCGAGCCCACCACCTTGGAGAACGACGTGCGCTCACGCGAGGCTATGTAGCCACTGCGCCACACCTCGCCCAGGCGCGGAGCAAGCAAATTCACGAAATAAGTGCCGAATATGCTGTTCACCAGCACACCCAGCGGCGCGTCGATGCCTAATGCACGCAGCTGAAGCCGCCAGCGGCACGCCCTGAACACGTGGCTCAGCACACTCACCACCACCACCGGCACAAACCACCAGAAGTTCACGTCCTCACGCAGGCTCCGCTTGATGGCCTCCATGTCCATATTCTCATAGAAAAACCACACCAGCAGCACGCTCAGCGCCACCGGCACGCCATATTTCAGCAAAGGGGATATAATCTTTTTCACAATTCAAAAAACAGTAAGCAATTAATGTAATATAGTTCAAAAAAACAAACAGCGTGCTACGCACATTCCCACAAAATTACAAAAAAAAGCCATTGCGCCAAAACACAAACCTCGCCTCCCCTCTTGCAAATGCCGCCATTTTTCCCGAAATTTGTAAATCACAACAAATCCCCACCAAGCCCAATATGCCTATCAAGCCTATTAAGCCCATTCATCACAATGTAATGCTTTCAAATAAATAACACATACACTTCCCTATGAACAAGACAGCTCTACCACAAAACACTGAGCAGCTAAAAAGCGAACTCGGAGCACTCATCTGGCGAATGGCCACCAACCTCGTGCACGGCGGAAAGGTGTCGCCAGTGCAATTTATGGACTACACGCTCGGCGCGCTCTTCTACCGCTTCATTTCTGAGAACATTACCGACTTCTGCAACAAGCTGATGGCTGATGCCGGCGTTCCTGACCCCGACTTCACCTCTATGCCCGACCACATGGCAGAAAACGCACGCCACCAGATCATCAACGCCAAGGGCTTTTTCATTCTGCCCTCACAGCTTTTCATCAATGTGGCCAACTCCGCGAAAAACAACCCAGAGCTCAACACCACCCTCGCCAACAATTTTCGTGCCATTGAGCAGAGCGCCATCGGCACAGCGAGCGAAGGCGATGTGAAGGGGCTGTTCAGCAACTTCAACACCAACGACGTGGGCCTTGGCGCCACCGTGGCGGCGCGCAACGAGCTCCTCACCACTCTGCTTGAAAGTGTGCGCGACCTCAACTTCACCACCTACATCGAGAGCGGACTCGACGTGTTTGGCATCTGCTATGAGCATCTTATCAAGATGTATGCCCTCAATTCGGGCACCAAGGGCGGCGAGTTCTACACCCCGGGCGAAGTGAGCTATCTGCTCGCCAAGATTGCTGCCGCTGGGCGCAAAACGGTGAACAAGGTTTACGACCCCGCATGTGGCAGCGGGTCATTGCTGCTCAACTTCAATCTCGTGCTGGGCGACAAGAATGTGGAAGAGGGCTTCTTCGGGCAGGAAATCAACCTCAAGACCTACAACCTGTGCCGCATGAACATGTTTTTGCACAATGTGAACTACGACCATTTTGATATCCGGTGCGACGACACGCTGCTCCACCCGCAGCACACCGCCGAGGAGCCTTTCGACGCCATCGTGTCGAACCCGCCATACTCCATTCCATGGCCTGGCGACAGCGACCCCACGCTCATCAACGACCCCCGCTTCTCGCCCGCAGGCGTGCTCGCCCCGCGCTCAAAGGCCGACTTCGCCTTCACCATGCACATGCTCTCGTGGCTCAGCACCGAGGGCACGGCTGCCATCGTGGAGTTTCCCGGTGTGCTCTACCGCGGCGGGGCTGAGCAGAAAATCCGGAAATACTTGGTGACCAACAATTATGTGGACACAGTGATACAGCTACCGCAAAACCTCTTTTTCGGCGCCTCTATCTCCACCTGCATCATCGTGCTGAAGAAAAACAAGCCCGACAACCGCGTGTGCTTCATCGACGCCTCGGCAGAGTTTGGTCACGAAGGCAACAAAAACAAGCTCCTGCCCGAGCACATTGAGCACATCTATGGCGCCTACATGGAGAAAAAGGAAGAAGCCCACTTCAGCCATGTCGTCACCATCGCCGACATCGAAGCCGAGGACTTCAACCTCTCGGTGAGCACCTACGTGGAGCAGGAAGACACCCGCGAAAAGATCGACATCACAGCGCTCAACGCCCGCATCGCCCAAATTGTGGCGCAGGAGCAGCGCCTCCGCGCCGACATCGACGCCATCATAAAAGAATTGGAGACACAATAAATATATATTTACGCTCAATATGCACATAATGCCTATTAGGCCTATTAAGCAAAAAGAGAACAAAAATAATAATCATCAAAAAAAATAAGACCTCTATGGGAAAGCACCCCGTTGATAAAGAATTCCTCCGCCAAGGCAAGGACTACACCACGCTCGTGTGCTACAAGAAGGCAGTCATCATCTACGACATCACCTACCACTTTGCCCACAAGTACCTTGAGCGAGGCGACCGCACCATTGACCAGATGATACAGGCGGCACGCTCCGGCAAACAAAACATCGTGGAAGGCAACATCGACGGCATCACATCCACCGAGATGGAAATCAAGCTCACCAACGTGAACCGAGCCAGCCTACATGAACTATTAGAGGACTACAAGGACTATCTGCGTGTGCACGGCCTGGAGCAATGGCCTCTCAATTCGCCAAAGGCGCAGCAGACGCGCCGCTACTGCCGCACGCACAATGCTCCTGAGGACTACACGCAGAAAATCATGGAGCGGTCTGCCGAAACGATATGCAACATTGCCATCACGCTGATTCTTCAGACCGACGTAATGATAAAAGGGCTGATAGAATGGCAGAAAGCTCATTTTAAAGAGAATGGTGGCATCAAAGAGCAGATGTACTGCGTGCGGCGCAAACAAAGAGGATATTAAAAGAGAAATAACACCAAAAATAGCATAGGCCCATCAAGCCCAATAGGCCTATTAAGCCTAATAAGCCCATCAAAAAAAGCGAATAACACAATGAGTAAACTTGACGACATGATACGCAACCTCTGCCCCGACGGGGTGCAATACGTAAAGCTGGGAGATATTGGAACTTTCTATGGCGGATTGACAGGAAAATCAAAATCGGATTTCGCAAACGGAAATGCCAAATACGTTACCTATATGAATGTTTACACAAATCCATCCCTTAGCACGGATATAAACGACTATGTGAGAATAAAAAAAGGAGAAAAGCAAAATAAGGTAATCTATGGAGACGTCCTTTTTACAGGGTCATCTGAAACTCCTGACGAATGTGGCATGACTTCTGTGCTGACAGAAAACACAAATGAAGATTTATATTTGAATTCTTTCTGCTTTGGTTACAGATTTAACAATGCTCAATCCGTTAATCCGCATTTCATGAAACATTTGTTCAGATGTCATGAAATGCGAAAGGCACTGGCAAGAACGGCAAGTGGTGTTACCCGCTTCAATGTATCAAAGAAAAAGGTAGCTAAAATTGAGATTCCTTTGCCTCCTTTGGAGGTGCAGCGGGAGATTGTCCGAATCCTCGACAAGTTCACGCAGCTGGAGGCGGAGCTGGAGGCGGAGCTGGAGGCGGAGCTGGACTGCCGTAAACGGCAGTACGAGTTCTATCGCAACCAACTACTTGATTTCAAGCAATTTACCCCCCCCATTTACCAGAATAGCCGCATAGAATGGCTCCCAATAACCGATGTGTTTGAAATGAGAAACGGCTACACACCTTCTAAAAAGAAACCAGAATATTGGGATGGTGGCACCATTCCATGGTTTAGAATGGAGGACATACGTAAAAATGGACGCGTGCTTTCCGACTCCATACAGCACATCACAATGGACGGAGTAAAAAAAGGCAATTTATTCAAAGCCAATTCATTTATACTTGCCACAACGGCTACCATCGGCGAGCACGCGCTCCTAATTGCTGATTCGCTTGCGAATCAGCGATTTACGAACTTAAAAGTTCGTAAATCGCTGGAAAAGAGAGTACTAATCAAATATTTATTCCATTATATGTTTATCATAGATGAATGGTGCAAAAACAATGTGAACATTTCCGGATTTGCTTCCGTTGACATGGGTAAATTCAAGAAATTAGAGATTCCTATTCCGCCTTTAGAGGAGCAAGAGCGGATTGTGGGGATTCTCGAGCGGTTTGAGGCGCTCACCACTTCGCTGCAGGAAGGACTGCCGGCGGAGATAGCGGCGCGACGCCAGCAATACGAGCATTACCGCGACAAATTGCTTAATTTCAAAAGAACGACAGTATAACAAAAAAAACAATATGACAGTGAACTACAACCTTCTTTCCGAAAACAGCCAAAGCACCGTGGTGGCGCACTACGAGCGACCCGACACCGCACGCGACACTTCATACCAAACCGAGGCCGACCTCGAGCGCAACTTTATCTGCCAGCTGGAGCGGCAGGGCTATGAGCGCCTGCTCATACACCACGAGAATGAACTGATAGCCAATCTGCGCAGGCAACTGGAGCGGCTCAACCACTTCACCTTCACCGATGGCGAATGGAAGCGCTTTTTCAAAACCGAAATCGCTTGCGAAGGCAAAGGCGTAGCCGACAAGGCTCAGACCATTCAGCAAGACGAAGTGAAGACGCTCACGCTCGACAGCGGCGAGATGCGCAATATCTACCTCATCGACAAGCGCGACGTGCACCACAACATCACCCAGGTAATCAACCAGTACGAAGCGCCCGACGGCAAGCGCAAATGCCGCTACGACGTCACCATACTGGTGAATGGGCTACCGCTGGTGCACATCGAACTCAAGCGCCGAGGCGTGTCGATTAAAGAGGCTTTCAACCAAATCAACCGCTACGGGCGCGAGTCGTTCTGGTCGGGCTGTGCCCTCTTTGAGTATGTGCAGATTTTTGTGATCAGCAACGGCACCACCACCAAATATTACAGCGCCACCACACGCTCAGCCCACATTGGGGAGCAGGCAAAGGCGGGCAAGAGACCCCGTCAGCGCACCTGTAATTCCTTTGAGTTTACCAGCTACTGGGCAGATGGGCGCAATAAAGTGCTCTCCGACTTAGACGACTTCACCGCCACCTTCTTCAGCCGCCACACCCTGCTCAACGTGCTCACCCGCTACTGCGTGCTCACCGAGCAGCGCCTACTCATGGCCATGCGTCCCTACCAGATTGCCGCCACCGAGGCGCTGCTCAGCCAAATCAACATCGCCCACAACGCGCGCCTCTTCGGCAGCGTGGAGGCTGGCGGCTATGTATGGCACACCACCGGCTCTGGCAAGACGCTCACCTCGTTCAAGGCGGCGCAACTGGCCTGCAAGCTGCCCTATATCCACAAGGTGCTGTTTGTGGTAGACCGCAAGGACCTCGACTACCAGACCATGAAGGAATACGACCGCTTCCAGAAAGGCGCCGCCAACGGCAACACCGACACCCGGGTGCTCCAGCGGCAGATCGAGGATGCCACAAGCCGCATCATCATCACCACCATACAGAAGCTCTCCACTTTCGTCAAAAAGAACCCTCAGCACAGCATCTACGCCCATGAGGTGGTGATGATATTCGACGAGTGCCACCGCTCGCAGTTTGGCGAGATGCACACTGCCATCACCAAGCGCTTCAAGAAATACTACCTGTTCGGCTTCACCGGCACACCAATTTTCAAGGAAAACATATCACAGGGCAAGGGGAAATACCGCATGACGGCCGACGTGTTTGGCCGCCGGCTTCACACCTACACCATAGTGGACGCCATCCGCGACCACAATGTGCTACCCTTCCGCGTGGCATACATCAGCACTATCAAGGAAAAAGGCGAGGTGGAGAGCAGCGAAGTGTGGGACATTGAGCGAGAGAAGGCACTGGCCGACCCGCGCCGCATACAGGGCGTGACGGCCTACATCTTAGAGCACTTCCAGCAGCAGACCAAGCGCGCCGCAGCCTACACCTTCAGCAAGCTCGCCAACATTGAGCAAGTGGTGACGAGCAAGAAAACCTGCGTGGCGGAAATCAGGCAGAAAACACGGCTCAACGGCTTCAACTCCATCTTTGCAGTGCAGAGCATTCCCTTCGCCAAGCTATATTACTTAGAATTCCAAAAGCAGATGGAGGCGCTGCCACCCAACAAACGCCTGCGCATCGCCACCATATTCAGCTATGCGCCCAACGAGGAAGTGGACGGCGAGGGCGGCGAGGAGAACAGCGACGACACCAGCGGACTGGACCAGAGTAGCCGCGACTTCTTGGAAAAGGCCATCGCCGACTACAACCAGATGTTCGGTACCAGCTACGACACCTCGGCCAACAAGTTTCCCAACTATTACAAAGACGTGTCGATGCGCATGAAAAACCGCGAAATAGACTTGCTCATCGTGGTGAACATGTTTCTCACTGGCTTCGACGCCACCACGCTCAACACGCTGTGGGTGGACAAGAACCTGCGCTACCACGGCTTGCTGCAAGCCTTCAGCCGCACCAACCGCATTCTCAACTCTGTGAAGACGCACGGCAACATCGTGTGCTTCCGCAACCTTGAAGACGCCACCAACAAGTGCCTCGCCCTCTTTGGCGACCCCGAGGCAAGAGGCGTGACCATACTCCGCCCGTTTGCCGACTATATGGACGGCTACACCGACCACAAGGGAAAGCACGTGGCTGGCTACACGGAGCTAATAGGCGCCCTGCAGCAGATGGTAGCCCCCGGCGAGCAGCCTTTTGGGGAGAAGGCCGAGAAAGAGTTTATCCGCCTGTTCGGAGCAGTGCTGAAAATGCGTAACTTGCTCGTCGACTTCGAGCAGTTTGAGGCCGCCGACTGCATCAGCGAGCGCGACATGCAAGACTACACCAGCATCTACATAGGCCTGGAGCAGAAATACCGCAACCAGAACAAGCGCGAAAAGGAGGACATCACCGACGATCTGGTGTTTGAAATGGAGTTAGTGAGGCAGGTGGAGGTGAATATCGACTACATTCTCTACCTCGTGCAGCAATACAACAGCGGACACCAGGCCGACGCCGAGCTCATGGTGAAAATCCGCAAGTCAATCGACTCCAGCCCCGACCTGCGCGACAAGAAAGAGCTGATCGAGCAGTTTATCGATTCGCTCACGCCAGGCAGCGAGGTGGCCGACGAGTGGAAAACGTACGTCAATGCACAGAAGCGTCACGAGTTTCAAGCCATCGTCGAAAGCGAGAAGCTGCGCCCCGAAGCGGCAAAGGAATTTATCGCCACCTCGTTCAGGCGCGGTTACGTGCCCGAAGGCGGGCTGGAGCTCAGCGGCATCATACCACCGCTCAACCCCTTCGACCCAAGCGCCAACCGCGAGGGCGTGATGCAGCGTGTGCTGGAGAAGATCAAGCAGTTCTTCAACAAATACTTCGAGGTGGCCGACGGTGAATTTTAATGCAGTGGGCTCCAACTTAATTACACCGAGGGAGGGCGGTTTGTAGCAAAAAATGTAGTAACTTTGTGATATGAATAAAAAACGAATCAATTAGCACATCATTTATTATATGCAACAAGTGAAAGCGAAAAAGGCCCTGGGCCAGCATTTTCTCACCGACCTCTCGGTGGCGCAGCGCATCGCCGACACGGTGAGCGAATACAAGGGCACGCCCGTGCTGGAGGTGGGCCCCGGCATGGGGGTGCTCACACAGTTTCTGCTTCAGGCGGGGCACGACCTCACCGTGGTGGAGCTCGACGGCGAGAGCGTGGACTACCTCAACGCCGCCTACCCCGACGAGCTGCGGGGGCGCATCGTGGCTGCCGACTTCCTCAAGCTCAACCTGCGGCACACAGTCGGCGACGGGAAGATGGTGATTATCGGCAACTACCCCTACAACATCTCTTCTCAAATATTCTTCAAGGTGCTCGACTACAAGGACCAGGTGGTGTGCTGCAGCGGTATGCTCCAGCGCGAGGTGGCGCAGCGCATCGCAGCAGGCCCCGGAAGCAAGACCTACGGCATACTGTCGGTGCTGCTCCAGGCGTGGTACGACATTGAGTATCTGTTCACCGTGGACGAGAACGTGTTCAACCCGCCACCGAAAGTGAAGTCGGGCGTGATCAAGCTCGTGCGCAACGGTGTCACCGACCTCGGCTGCGACGAGCGGCTGTTCAAGACGGTGGTGAAGACCTCTTTCGGCATGCGCCGCAAGATGCTCCGCAGCTCGCTGAAGAGCCTGTTCCCGGCAGGAAGCCCCACACTCGCCACCGACATGTTCCGCCTGCGGCCTGAGCAGCTCAGCGTGCAGCAGTTTGTGGAGCTCACCAATCTGGTGGCCGCTGAAAGGAAGAATCCCTGAACATCTCAAACAATAACAGACAAAAAATATAAACATACTCACACACACGACGACACAATGAACAAAGTATTGATTATCGGATGCGGTGGCGTAGGCACCGTGGCGGCGCATAAGTGTGCCCAATATCCCGACGTGTTTCACGAAATAGTAATCGCCTCAAGGCGAAAGGAGAAGTGCGACGAGGTGGCGAAGGCCATCGGCGCGCCCAACATCACCACCGATCAGGTGGACGCCGACGACGTGAACCAGCTGGTGGCGCTGCTGAAGAAGCACAAGCCCCAATTGGTGGTGAACCTGGCGCTCCCCTACCAGGACCTCACCATTATGGACGCCTGCCTTGAATGCGGGGTCAACTACCTCGACACCGCCAACTATGAGCCGCGCGACGAGGCGCACTTCGAGTACAGCTGGCAATGGGCCTACCGCGAGCGCTTTGAGAAAGCTGGACTGTGCGCCATCTTAGGCTGCGGTTTCGACCCCGGCGTGAGCGGCGTATACACCGCCTATGCCTCAAAGCACCACTTCAAGGAGATGCACACGCTCGACATCGTGGACTGCAACGCCGGCAACCACGGCAAGGCGTTTGCCACCAACTTCAATCCCGAAATCAACATTCGCGAAATCACCCAGAAAGGCCGCTACTATCAAGACGGAAAATGGATTCAGACCGGCGCGCTTGAAATCCACAAGGCGCTCACCTATCCAGAGATTGGCCCGCGCGAAAGCTACTTGATGTATCACGAGGAGCTGGAGTCGCTCGTGCTCAATTTCCCCACCATCAGGCGCGCACGCTTCTGGATGACCTTCGGGCAGGAATACCTCACCCACCTGCGCGTGATTCAGAACATAGGCATGGCGCGCATCGACCCTGTGATGTACAATGGCGTGGAAATCGTGCCGCTCCAGTTCCTCAAGGCGGTGCTGCCCAATCCTAAAGAGCTGGGCGAGAACTACACCGGCCAGACCTCCATCGGCTGCCGCATCAGCGGTATCGGCCTCGACGGAAAGCCGCTCACCTACTACATCTACAACAACTGCGACCACCACAAGGCATACGAGGAAACGGGTATGCAGGCCGTGAGCTACACCACCGGCGTGCCTGCCATGACGGGCGCCATGATGTTCTTCAAGGGTCTGTGGAACAAGCCCGGTGTGCATAACGTGGAAGAGTTCGACCCCGATCCATTCCTCAAGCAAGTGGCAGAGGCTGGGCTCCCCTGGCACGAAATCATAGGCGGTGACTTAGAGCTGTAACCCCTATCATTCATAGTGACACAATTAAACCACGAATTTCACGAATCCACACGAATAATTATTATAATAAATTCGTGCTATTCGTGAAATTCGTGGTTTAATTTATAGCTATCGATGTCGTAGGCCTACATTTCCTGACCCGGCTCAATGGGTTCGGCAGGCGAGGGTGTGGCGGCGGGTGCTTCTACTGGCGGCACATCACCACCTTCTGGAATATCCTCCACATCGTTCACAATCACCGTATCGGACTGGTATTCATTAGTGTCGGTCTCAACCTCCACACCGGCGCACTCATAGGTGGAGCTTGGCATGTTCATGCCCACATATTTTGCGCTCACAAGCGGACGCAGGCGGCTATCGCCCCACACCTTCTGGAAGAACCGGCCACAGATGGGCAATGCCGTGCGGCTGCCCTGGCCCTGCGCGCCCGATGTGAAGTGGATGCATCGGTACTCACCGCCTACCCACACGCCCGCCACGAGGTTGGGCGAAGTGCCCACAAACCAAGCGTCGCTGTAGTTGTTGCTCGTGCCCGTCTTGCCGCCGAAGTCGGTGGTGTTGAGATAGGGGTCCACATAGTCGGTCAGCGGCTGCGAAGTGCCTCCCCCGTCGTAGAGGCCGAAGCTCAGCATCTTCTGCATAAAGTAGGCGGCGCGCGCCGAGATGGCCTCGTTGGCGCTCACCTCATCAGCGTAGTTATAGATCACCTCTTCAGAGCCGTCGGGCTTGGTGCGCACGATGCGGGTGACCAGCACAGGGTCGATGTGCTTGCCATAGTTCGCCACAGTGCCATAGCCGTTCACCATCTCAAGCAGGTTCACATCCATAGAGCCCAAGCATATCGACGGCTTGTCTTCGTTGGCATTGTCGGGGCGCAGTGGCGACTTGATGCCCATCACCTCGGCGGTGGCGCGCACATTGTTGAAGCCCACGCGCTTGCCCACGCGCACAGCCACTATATTGACACTGCGCGCAAACGCCTCGCGGAAGGTCATCTGTCCGCCGGTGCAGCGTCCGTTGGCATTGCGGGGCGAATAGTCCACCATCTGCTTTTTGTTGTCGTCGTACACGTCCCAGTGGAAAATCTCGTCCAGTTCCGTGTCACATGGCGTGAGCCCCTGCTCCATGGCAGCCGAGTAAACGAACAGCTTGAAAGTGGAGCCCGACTGGCGACTGGAGGTCACCTTGTCGTATTGCCAGGTCTTGTAGTCGATGTCGCCCACCCAGGCCTTCACAAAGCCGTTACGCGGGTCCATGGCCACCAGTGAGGCGTGCATAAAGTGAAGCATATAGGCCACCGAGTCCATCGGGGTGATATTCATCATCTTGGAGCTGGCCACCACCTTTCCGCCCTCTTTCTTGTATTCAAACATACGCATTTCGCGCGGGGTGTTCATATAGTGGCGAATGGAGTCGGGGTGATTGGGGTATTTCGACTCCAGCATTTTATAGTAAGGGGTCTTCTGCGCCACGCTCTCCACGAATCCCGGCACCACGTTGCCGTTCTCGTCCACCCAGCAGGGGTCGTCGCCCCACCGGCCGTTGAACCGCTGCTGAATCTCATACATTTTCTCCAGCACCGCCTCCTCGGCGTAGTTTTGCATACGGGAGTCGAGCGTGGTGTAGATTTTCAGGCCGTCGGTGTAGAAGTTCACGCCATTCTTCTCGCGCCATTCCTTCAGCTGCTCATCGCCGTCGATGGCGTTGCGGAAGTACTGTGCGCGTCCGCTGGTGGCGTTCTCCACAGTGAAGTGCAGGGGCGTGGGCTCCGTCTTCAGCCGTTGGTAAGTGGTGTCGGCGAGATGCCCGTGAATCACCATATTGTGGAGCACCACATTGCGGCGCTCCATACTCCGCTTAGGGTTCTTCTTCGGATTGTAGCTCGATGTGGCCTTGAGCAGTCCCACCAAAGTGGCGCTCTGGTCCACCGTAAGGCTGTCGGGGGTGGTGTTGTAGTAGGTACGGGCAGCCGTCTTGATGCCGTATGCCTCGTTGCCAAAGTCCACCGTGTTGGCATACATGGTGATAATCTCGTCTTTTGAGAACTGTGACTCAATCACAAATGCCAGCAGAATCTCCTTGGTCTTCATTATCATCATGCGAAGCCCCGGAATCTTGCCAAGCAAGCCTGTGGAATACTCTGTGCGCACCTTGAACATGTTCTTCACCAGCTGCTGCGTGATGGTGGACGCGCCACGGGCGCGCTGGTGCACCACCAAGTCTTTCACCGCGGCACCCATTCCCTTGAAGTCCACGCCATGGTGGGAGTGGAAGCGCTCGTCTTCAGTGTCGATCAGCGCCTGGAAGAACTGGGGCGACACTTCGCTGTACTTCACCGGGGTGCGGTTCTCGTCGAAGAATTTGCAGAGTAGCTGCCCGTCGGCGCTGTAAACGTAGGAGGCATTGTTGGTCTTGGGGTTCATAATGCTGCTGATGGACGGCGACTTGCCAAAGAGCCACAGGAAATTGAAAAACACCATCAGCGAGTACACCACGCTGAACACCAAAAAAGAAGCAATGGCCGAAACCGTTTTCACATACCACGGACGGCCCACATATATGCTCTTATACCACCGCCAGAATGAGCGGATTCCGCGGCCTATGGAGCCGAGCAGGTGTCCTGCTTTCGTAAAGATGCTTGTTTTGTTTGATGCCATTCTTATGCAGATTATAGAATAATGATGCAAATGTAGTAATTTCCTTGGTAGTAAAAATAGCTTTTAGCAATAAATTGAGTTAAACACCCTCATAAAAGGGCATATTTCTCTGCCTACGTGCGCAAAAAGAGCCACTCTACCGCGCGAAGATGCGCGAAGAGTGGCTCTTTATATGTTGCGGGCTGTTAGCGACGAAGCCTACAGGCCGAATTTTTCTTTAATTTGCTCCACATAGTCGAGCTTTTCCCAGGTGAAGAGCTCCACATTCAAGTCAAACTCCCTTTTTTCATACTTCGAGGAAAAGTGCTTGGTCACCACCTTTGGCTTGCGGCCCATGTGGCCATAGGCGGCAGTTTCCTCATAAATAGGCTGGCGGAGCTTCAGCCGCTGCTCAATGGCGAAAGGCGTGAGCGGGAACAGCTCGCTGAGCCGCTCGGCGATCTCCTCGTCGGCAAGTGGCACCTTGGCGGTGCCGTAGGTGTTCACGAAGAAGTTCACCGGCTCGGCCTGCCCGATGGCGTAGCTGATTTGCACGAGCATTTCGTCGGCCACTCCTGCCGCCACGGCATTTTTAGCGATGTGACGCGCGGCGTAGGCTGCGCTGCGGTCCACCTTGCTGGGGTCTTTGCCGGAGAATGCACCGCCGCCATGTGCGCCACGGCCGCCATAAGTGTCCACAATTATCTTGCGCCCGGTAAGGCCGGTGTCGCCGTGAGGACCGCCAATCACAAATTTGCCAGTGGGGTTCACCAGCAGAATGAGCTGGTCGTCGAATAGTGCGCGCACATCTTCCGGAAGGTCGGCAAGGAGCGTGGGCAAAAGCACGTTTTTCACATCGCCATAAATGCGGTCGTGCATCCGCTGGTCGGCCTCCTCCTGGGTGATGCCCTCTTTCTTGGCGTCCACGAAGTCGTCGTGCTGGGTGCTGATCACAATGGTGTGCACCCGCACAGGCTTGTGGCTCTCGCCGTCATACTCCACAGTCACCTGGCTCTTAGCGTCGGGGCGGAGATAGGGTATCACGTGGCCTTTGCGCAGCTTGGCGAGCTTGATGAGCAGCAAGTGCGCCAAGTCAAGCGTGAGAGGCAGGTAGCTCGGAGTCTCGGTGCAGGCGTAGCCAAACATCATGCCCTGGTCGCCGGCGCCCTGGCGCTCACGCTCAGCGCGGTCCACACCGCGGTTGATGTCGCCCGACTGCTCATGGATGGCAGTGAGCACACCGCACGAGTCGGCGTCGAACATGTATTCGCTCTTGTCGTAGCCAATCTTCTTGATGGTGTGGCGCGCCACTTCAGGGAGGTCGATATAGGCCTTCGACTTCACCTCGCCGGCAAGCACCACCTGGCCGGTGGTCACAAGGGTTTCACAAGCCACTTTCGAATCGGCGTCGAAAGCGAGAAACTGGTCAAGAATAGCGTCGCTAATCTGGTCGGCGACCTTGTCGGGGTGCCCTTCGGAAACGGATTCCGATGTGAATAAGTAATTCTTCATTTTTTCCATCATTTTAATGGTGGAAAAAACGCTAATTAGGCTGTGAATATGTGAGGGATAATTCGCAGTTTTAGCATTTTTTCAAGTGGTTGCAAGCAGCCAAATTTTTCCACCTTAGGTTATTGCAAAAATGTATTTTTCTATTTCCGGGTGCAAAGTTACGGCATTTTCACTAATTGCGCAAATAAATATCTCGCGCACCGCGGGTGATGACGGCTATGCCAATGCGCCCGCCCTGTCAGAAGCCGCCGAAGTCGTGGCGAAGGATGGCGGTGAACTTCACGGCGCCTTGCTTGGAGAGGTGGTCGGGGTCGTGGAAGTCTGTGCCCTGGAAACGCGGGTCGAGCAGATAGTCGGCATACAGGGCGCCCGTAGCTTTTTGCACTTTCGCTATGCACCAGCGCATGGCGCGCAACTGCCTGCGACTCACTTTCTGCACAAATCCTTTCCACATAGGGGGCGTGACCAAGATGAGGCGCACATGGCGCTGCTGGCACAGCCGTGCCAGCGCCATCACATCGGCAAGGTTTCTGCTCACTTGGCTCCAGTCGGTGCACCGGTGGCGCTCTGCCACACCCACGGCAAGCTGGGCCATGCGCTTCTCGTCGAAGTGGCCGGGTGTGTCGAATGAATTGCCGAAGCCCACAGAGTCGCACTCCAGCTGATATTTCCCCGTCATCAGAAACTTCAACGCAGGCAGCAGCTTGCGGCTGAAAGTGCCCACGTCCGTACACTCAAAATTATACTTCGACCACACACTGTGCTTCGGGTAGCCCATATACATTCTATAATAGCGGCACCTGTACCACTCAATCGCCTCTTCCTCCATCGGACGGTCGAAAAAGTTGGCCTCATCAGCCACCATCACCACCGTGCGCAAGTGCTTGCAGCGGTCAATGTAGGTGCGCAGTAGCCAGTAGTCGTATTCCGGGGCTTGCGACACGTTGGCAAGGCTGAACGCATCTGCCCCCAGCATATCGGGCTTCACGGCATAATAGGTGTGTGAACCGCCCAGCACCAGCGTGCGCACCCGCTCTGCGTTGCGGTCCATCCATTGCTTCTTGTAGGCATACGAGTTGGGGTAGTGGCGTGCCACCACTTCCGCCACAGTGACAATGCCTGTCATTATCGCCAAAAACAAAGCTGAATATGTGAGAAAACGCTTCATGCTCTACTTCTAAAATTGGAAATAAATAAAGTCCTGCTCCCCGGCCTGGCAGAAGAACGTGATGCTCGCAAGCGCCACATACAGCGCCCAGCGCGCCACCCGGTAGCGCATCAAGCCATGGCACACCAGCTCCAGCGGATAGTTGCAGTCGCGCTTCACCCACTCAACACACACCAGTAGCGCACACACCGCCAGAGCCTTTGCGCCCACGATGTCGCCATCGTAGAGCACCGTGGCGGAGAACAGGTGCGAGTAATAGTCGAAGGCGAGCGTCAAGTTGCCCTCGGCACGGAAAAGCACCCTCGCCAGCGACACAAGCGTAAAGGTGAGCAGCATCATGCCCAGTTCCTTGAGCAAGGGCAGCAGGCGTTGGTAACCCACATTATGCCCGTATTTGCTTTTTATGCCCGTCACCACATAGAAGCTGCACATCAAGCCATGAAACAGTCCATACACCACAAAAGTCCAAGCCGCGCCATGCCACAGTCCGCTGATCACAAACACGGTGATGGTGTTCAGCACCGTACGCCACTTCGGGCAGCGGCTGCCGCCAAGAGGAAAATACACATAGTCGCGAAACCACGACAGGAGCGACATGTGCCACCTCCGCCAAAACTCCGGTATGCTGCGCGAGAAATAGGGATAGTTGAAGTTCTTCACAAGGTCGAAGCCGAACAGACGCGCGCACCCTATCGCTATATCGCTATAGGCGGAGAAGTCGCAGTAAATCTGAAACGAGAACAGCACAATCGTCACCCACAGGTTCACCGTGGAAGTCGAGTCGAAGTCGGACCATGTGGAGTTCACCACCGTGGCGCACATGTCGGCTACCACCATCTTCTTGAAGAAGCCCCACAGCATCTGACGGCAGCCGTCCACAGCGCGCGCGTAGTCGAAGGTGCGCTTGGCGAGAAACTGGGGCAGCAAGTGCGAGGCGCGCTCAATAGGGCCAGCCACTAACTGGGGGAAGAAACTGATAAACGCCACAAACGCCACAAAGTCGCGCGAAGCCTTTATCTGCCCACGGTAGATGTCGATAGAATAGCTGAGCGCCTGGAAGGTGTAGAACGATATGCCCACGGGCAGAATCAAATTGGCGGTGGGCCAGTCGAGCTCATAGCCAAACGCCGCCACCAGCTCATTCATGCTGTCCACAAAAAAGTTGTAGTATTTAAACACGCCCAAGATGCCAAGATTCAAGGCTATATTCAGCGTGCTGATCAACTTCTGCACCTTTCTGTGACCCTCGCTCCGCTCTATCATGATGCCACTGGCGTAGCTGCACACGGTGGTAAAGAATATCAGGCACAAGAATCGCCAGTCCCACCAGCCATAGAACACATAGCTCGCCACCGCCACCAGGAGGTTTTGCCACTTGTGCTGCTTGAACACAAACCAGTAGAGCAAAAACACCAGCGGCAGAAACACCACGAACTGTAACGACACAAACGACATATCTTATTACATATCAGAATAAAGAAAGCGCACGAAATGCAACTGACGCATTTCCGCCAATTCCATTTAGCAATGCACAAAGATAGAGCTAATTTCGCAAAGAAAAAAACGGACACCGCCCAAAAGCGCCACCATAGCTCGGCTAAGGCTTTTGCCCATGGAATGTGGGCGAAAGGCGAAACGTGCAAAGTCCAAATAGAACTGCAACGTTTTTCAATTTAAAACTATGAAAAACACT
>ERZ808278.201-NODE-201-length-49498-cov-4.928928_pt1 | contig 49498 bp, 45 predicted proteins | sample MGYA00521239_ERZ808278 | MGnify/ENA primary metagenome ERZ808278 (study PRJEB31516, sample SAMN03275600) | gut metagenome | biome: mammalia-associated habitat; material: feces | host: Papio cynocephalus | place: Kenya | collected 2012-07-17 ... | reverse complement strand
GGCGACGAGATTCTGCAGAGTAAAAAGGTTGTTTTGGCATGTTTAAAGGATGAAATCCCGGACATGGAGAAGAAAATCATCAATCTGTTGGGATTTGCCATGGACTGCGATGTATTTTCGGTGATACAAAAAGCCAAGGAAAAACAGATATCGCAAAGTGTCCTCTCAGTGGCGAAAAAAATGGAGGATGACTACGGAGCGGATTATCAGATGTCGCTAGACATTGTGGATACGATTGCAATTTTTTACGGAAAAAGCAATGGGGAAACCGAATACTGTAAACAATCGGAAACGGCACCTGTTGTTAAAGCACAGAGCGAGAAAGAAAAAACCGCGGAACCTGCAAAGCCATCTGCAACCGCTCAGCCAAAGCCGACCGATGTATTGGAAAGACAATCAAGCACGTCCGCAAATCCGGGAAGGACGCATATTTATCATACCAAAACCGGAATTGCAAAAGGGGAATTTTCACTTCCGTATTGTCTCATTTCCACCATCGTTACGCTGCTGATTTTCGGACTGGATATTTTGGTTTATCATCGGCTTGGAAATATACCGGCAGGAAGCCATGGACTTACGATTTTCCTTGCCTGCTTTCTCGCGGCGGTTGTTTTGGCGCGGTCTGTGATTATGCTGATTAAAGTGCAGGATCATCCGTGTGAAGATCGTTTTACCATATGGGAATTGTGCTTGTGGGTAGTTTCTTTGATCGGCGGCATTGCGCTTTTTATCACCCTGTGGACAAGCGGTTTTTCGGGAAGCGGTTGGATTTATGTTTTGGCGCTTGCCGAATTTGCAATGGTTGTGATCAGCGGATGGGTGTATTTTCACAAGGCTTTTGGTTGGGGAGTTGTTGACGGTGAGCTTTCCGCACCGTATTTCGCGGTTTCCGGTGGGATAACGCTTGGGATTCTTTTGTTGGATGTGCTGGCATATTTCTGCCTGTATCAATGGGAGCTTACGGGAGAGCCTTTGTGGAGAAGTATTCTGTTCCAAGTTTTTCTTGTTGTTCTTGCAGGGATGGTATTTGTACGTTCGATTATTTTGTTGGTCAAAGCATGCAATTGCCCGTATTCCGATAAATTCACGATTGGAGAACTGTTTTTCTGGATCGGTTCCATGCTTGGATTGGGCGCGCTTTTGTTCCTTTTGATGAACTGCCCCTTTTATCATGGCGGTTGGAGCTATGTTTTTGTTGTTGTAGAGCTTTTGATGGTTGTGATCAGCGGTTGGCGCTATTTCCACGAGGCATTTGATTGGGTGAACTATACTGCAGGAGGCGTGGTTTCTTTCCTGTTGCTTTGTGCGTTTGTGCTGTTTTTATTGGTGAATAACCTTGTGGCGGCAGATTATATCGAGACGGAATACGATCCTATGACCGGCGTCCTTCTCACTTCCTGCTCCAATGTTGGCAGCTATTTTTCGAATATCGGAATTTTCTTGAAATCCATTGGGATTTTTATTGCGCAGGTGGTGCTGCTGTTGATCGGCGGCGGATTCTGGCTTGCCAGATTTTTTGAAAATTTGCTGTTAAGCGGACCGATGTTGAATGTGATTTTGTATGCACTTTTGGGCATCTTTGTCACCATGGCATGTTTGGAGGAAAAGTAAATCCCTTGCTCAAAATAGATTGGATTCGTTTGGCAACCCGTGGTTTTGCCGGATCAATAGGGGAAGTCTGACGATTTCAAAGATAAATTCATTACAGTGGAGGAAAACAGAAATGGCAATGACAAATCAGTTTAAAGTTACTGTGGCACGGTATACCGGGTTGAAATGCTTGGTGGATTTTCAGTTCAAGGCGCTTGGATTTCGTACTTGCGGCAGACAAGTGGATGATGTGACGGATGGTTATACAACAACCGTCGATCTGGATGCGAAAACGGCACATAGCACCCGCAATCACCACATTGAAAAATATGCGTATTACAGACGGCATGCCGCATATCCGACCAATCTGCTGTTGGAATTGACGCGAATGGCACTTTGGGTTCTCCGAATTGCCCGGAAACTGTGCGCGGTCGCGTTCCCGATTACGATTTTATTGGCTTTGCTCGGACAGGATGGATTAACAAAACCGCTTGCCGTGGTTGCAACCGTGTATGCGCTGTCCTGGTGTGCGACGATCGCGCTTGTGCTTCTCGCAGTGCTGATTCGGAAGATCTTCTGTATGGATGCCCGCATAGATGAGATTTGTCTGAAAAACGGATGGCAAAAATATTCCGATTACCAAAATACATAATACCAAAATACATAAGGAAGAACCGCCCCTCTCTGCATTATGCAGAGAGGGGCGGTTCTTCCTTACGGGCGCAGTGCGGATGGGGGAAAGCCATATCGCTTTTTCATGGCGCGGGAAAAATATTTTTCATCCGCAAATCCGCATTTTGCGGCGACTTCCTTTACGAAAAGTCCGCGTAAAAGCAAGCGGACGGCTTCTTCCAGCCGCAGATCTTCCACATATTGTTTCGGAGAAATGCCCAGATACGCGGCAAATGCCCGTCGTAAGGTGGATGGGCTCATATGCGCCGCGCGCGCGGCTTCTTCTACCGAAAGATGCGGCTTGGTGTGATTGGCTTGCAAATAAGCAAGTGCCGGCGCGATTTCCTGTGATGCGGCGGCGCTTTGCCGCTTGGTGAGCGCCGCAAGGATTCCGTATACGCCGGATTTGACGGCGTTCATCTGCCGCTGTGTTTTCCAATCGGTCAAAAGATCGGTGAATGCCGCGGATAAAAACGGCACCTGCGGAATCTGTTCTGTTACCGTATAATTGCAATCCAGTAAATGTACCACAATACTGACGCCATGTGTGTAGCGTACCTGATAGTCCACGCCTGCAGGCAGAAACAGCACGTCGTTTGGACGGGAGAGAAACTGTGTTCCGTCCACGGAAAACGCGCCTTCTCCGCAAAACCGGAAGCTGAGTGCGGCATAGGACCGCCCTTTGACTGAAAATAAGCCGGGAGCGTGTGTAAACTGATCGACGGTCAGAACCTGAAATTGCAGAGTTTCCGCATGATAGATCATAGTTGCTTCCTTTTCTGTCTTTCATTCGTTCTTTCGATTGTTTCTATTCTATCACAACTTGCGCGAAATGTCCACCCTTTTGCAGGAAAAATCGGTTGTCATTCCAAAAAGAAGCGGGTACAATGGGAGCAGAAATCAAACGGTTTGGGGAATTCACTTGTTTTTTGCACATACGGGAATGAAAGAGGGGCGTTATACGCTTTCGGGAAAAGTGACGGCAACGGCGAATCCGGTGCTGGACAAACCCATATTCTATGAATTTTTTACGGGCTTTACCTATCGGCGCTGTACGCTTGTGCAGACAAAGACGGATGCGCTTACGTTTCGGATCGGGAATGCGCCGCTTCCCACACCAAACGACGCAGAGTATGCGATCTATGTCGGCGCGGAGGGCGCGGCAGTCTGCGCCAAAACGGAACAAGGACTTCTGCATGGTTGTCTGACATTATTGGACCTGATCGGGATTGATGCGGACGGCACGGTTTATTTGCCCTATTGCGAATTGCAGGAACGACCGCTTGTCCGGTTGCGGATGGTGCATTTTTGCGTATTTCCGGAGACGGAACTTTGGGAGATTCAAAAATTTCTGCGGCTTGCGGCGGCACTGAAATATACGCATGTGGTGCTGGAATTTTGGGGGATGCTCCGGTATTCGTGTATGGCAGAGCTTGCGTGGAGACAGGCATATACGCCTGCGCAGATCCGTCCGCTTGTGCAGGAGGCAAGGGATCTTGGCTTGGAGATTGTGCCGATGTTCAACCATTTCGGGCACGCTGCCGCGGGCAGAGTGATGCACGGGAAGCATGTGGTATTGGATCAGAATCCGGCGCTTGCATATTTGTTTGACGAAAACGGATGGTGCTGGAACTATCGAAGCGAACGGGTGCGGAATCTATTAGGGCAGATCCGCGGCGAGCTTTGTGATCTGTATGGAGCGGGGGCGTATTTCCATATCGGCTGTGATGAGGCGTATTCGTTTACCGAAGCGGACGCGCCGGCGTTTTGCCACTATGTCAATGAGACGGCGGCGGAATTGCAGACGATCGGACGCCGCGCGATCATGTGGGGAGATATGATGCTTTCACCGAGAGAAGAATGGAGCGGCTATTCCGCAAATGCGCCGAGCAAAGCATGCGAACGTGTCATGCGACAGACACTTTCCAAAGAAATTTTGGTGGCGGATTGGCAGTATGAGGTAAAGACTTATCCCATTCAAACGGCGCTGTCTTTACAGGAAGATGGATTTTCGGTGTTGTGTTGCCCGTGGGATCGCAGTAACGCCTGTGTGGATGCGAATTTGCGCACAGTCAAAGAACACGCGCTGGCAGGTGTGCTGCATACTACATGGCATACGCTTTCCGGGGGAATGCCGTATGTCGGTCGCGTGGCGGCAAAGTGCTGGGAGGGCGGTACGCTTTCCCGTGACAATGCATGGGTACAACTTGCGGCATTGTTGCGAAAAGTACAGTTTGTAAACGGAGATTTTGAAAGAGCCGGCTGGGCAAAACAGGAGATCGGGGTGATCGTGTGAGCTATCTCTGGTATCTTGCGGCGGTTTTATGCGGTGTGATGCAATCCGCGACGGCGAAAGGATATCATCGTCGCGGCGGAGACGCGGCTGTGTTCAATATCGGGAAATCCGCATTTGCGTTTGCGCTGTTTACCTGTATGGCGGTGGCGACCGGTTTTTCCGTACCGGCAGCGAGCGCGGGGTACGGACTGGCATACGGCGTGTCGCTTGCCGTCTCTATGTACTGCGGGTATATGGCGCTCTGTTATGGTCCGATGGCATTGACCGGACTGATCGTTTCGTTTTCTGTGGTGATGCCGGTGTTGTATGGGATCTTTTTCTGCAAAGAAGGCGGATCGTACTTTCGGATCGGCGGACTTTTGTGTTTTGCGGCGGCAATGGTGTTTGTCAATCTGCCGAACCGAAAGCCGCATAGACAGGAGAGAATAACGGATAACGGGCAGGAGAACGGGACGACATCTGCACCCCAAGCGCCAGCCGCAAAAGAGAGTGTTTCTGCGGTGCAGGAAACGCCGCAGAAACGCGGACGTTGGCTCACGTTTGTTGCCGCAACGTTTTTGTGTAACGGGATCTGCGCGATTTTACAGAAAGCGCACGGCATGCGGTTTGGCGGCGCCTATTGCGAAGAATTTATGTTTTTTGCTATGGCAGTCTGCACCGTAGGGTTTGGCATACAAACATTGCTTGTGTGGTTTGGGCGCGACAAAGCCGGGAAATCCGCCGCGCCTGCCGTGCCGAAAACGCCTGTACGCAAAGGGGTATTTTGGCTTGCCGCATTGTCCGGCATTTGCAATGCCGCGGCAAACTATGCAACCACGCGCCTGTCCGGTACGGAGAACGCGTCGGTGTTGTTTCCTGCCGTATCGGTCGGAACGGTGTGCGTATCGCTGTTATGCGGCTGGTTATTGTTCGCGGAGAAACCGCGGTGGAACCATGTACCGGCATTTGTGTTGGGACTTTGCGCCATCGTTTTGCTTCGGATGTAACAGAACCGGGATCAGACGCTGAAACGACAAAAGCCGGCTGAGAGACGGATAAAGGTGCGTCAAAGCCGGATCCCAACGTGAAAAAAGCAAAGCAGAGTTCCGATGGAGGAGATCTGCGGAATTTCCGCATAGAACAAATCGCGTTTTTGCCGAGCAGCATGGCAAAAACGCGATTTGTATTTTATGTCTTTTCCATCTGCAATTTTCCGGTTTCCTTTCTATCGGAAAATCAGACTGTGTAAGGAGCGGTTTGCGGAACGGCGGAGAAGGAAATGACAGCGCTCGCCATGTGATAGGCACGCATCCGTTTCAGCCGCAGCGCGGAACCTTGTAAAAAGAACAGATCTGCCGCTTCCCACATGAATACCCATGCCACAACGTCGATCATATTCAAAAACACCGATTCCACTCCATGATGATCCAAAACTACGGCAAACGCAAAGATCAGCGCGGCGATCACGGTGAAAAGGATCGCTTGCACGGTGCCGCGCCGCAGAGCTTCCAAGGCTTCGCAGAATTCCGCGTGATAGTAGTTGCGGATGGCTTTTTCGTAAACGCATCGCTCGGTTTCATCAATGCAGTCCCCGTCGATCTGAATATGTAACGCAGTATCCGGACGCAGATGTTGTACGCTGTGGGATAAAAATTCTGCGGTTTCCGCGCCGATCATCGGCGTCTCATCCGGGGAAAGCGGAGACAAAAACGCGCTGTCATCCGAAACATGAACCTGTAAAATCTGCCGTCCGTCCTTGTCGTGCGCTGTTTTGCGTGCGGTGTGAATCTCCTGCTTCAGACGCCGAAAGGCTTTCCATTTTTCCAACATCGTGGTTCCTCCGTAAGGGGTGGATTTTATCGTTAGGGGCGTCGCGTCAACTGTAAATGCAGGCTTCGATGCCGGGAAGCAATCGGTAAATCGATTGCCCGGCAAGCCGGTCAAACTGCGCCTTGTAGGCGAAAGTCTGGTTCCAGCGATCCACCGTAAACGGGAAAACGCCGTAGCGACGGGTGGTATCGACAAATCGCTTTTCCAGAATGCAGAATCCGTTTGCATCCGCAAGCGCGTCGCAGAGAATGATCAGCTGATCGTAAAGATCATAGGTGGTTTTTGCAAGAAACGCTTTCAGAAAATCAAACTGTGCCGGCGTAATGTCTTTTTTTCCGATGTCCGCGTCGGCGTCCTTGACCGGAAAGGAATGCGTCAGACAGATGCGTGCAACTTCGTCCCAACCATGGGACATGGCATAGTCATAGCCGTCGAGGGTGTGACGCATGGCAGAGATGCCGTTTCGTCTGCCGATGTCATGCAAAAGTCCGAGGATGTACGCTTTTTCCGCGTCTAAATTCGGGCAATGCGCGGCGATAATCTGCGCCGCCCGCGCTACATTTTCGGAATGCGCGGCCCACGGTCCCGGATTGCGTTCATTGGCAAGCTGCAATTCCGCCTGTGCGGTCGTTTTGCTTGGGATCATATCCAAAGCTCCTTTTGGATGGATTTTGCGGTGTTTGGGAACGGAACGTCCGGAAATGACTCAGAAATATTGATATTTTTTCCGTTTTGCAAATAAGAATACAACGGAAAGCACAAAGGCGCAAATTTCCGCAAACGTATTTGCCCACCAGATGCCGTCCAAATGCAGAATCAGCGGCAGAATCAGGACGCTTGCGGTCTGGAATACCAGTGTGCGCAAAAAGGAAATGGCGGCGGATACCCCGCCGTTGTTGAGTGCGGTGAAAAACGCGGACGCGTAAATATTGAAGCCCGCAAGTAAAAACGAATAAGAGAAAATGTGGAAGGCATAGCGGGTGAGCGAAAACAAATTTTCATCATAGCCGACAAATAGCGCGGCAAGCGGATGGGCGAGCACCTTTGCCAAAATCGTCAGGATCACACCCGCGATCCCCATCAAGATCACGCTTTTGCGCAGCAGACTTTTCAGCTCGTCCGTATGTTGCGCTCCATAGTGATAGCTGACGATGGGGGAACACCCCACGGCGTACCCGATGAAAATGGCGACGAAAATAAACTGTACATACATTAAAACGCCATAGGCGGAAACGCCGTCTTCCCCTGCAAGCCGCATGAGTTGAAAATTGTACAGCATGCCGACCACAGAGGAGGAAATATTACTCATCAACTCCGAGGAACCGTTCGCGCAGGCTTGTAACATCGGACGAATCTGCGGCTTGGTACGGCAGAGCCGTAAACGGCTCCGATTCGGGCAAAGGAAATAGATCAGCGGGATCACGCCGCCGACGCACTGGCTGATACCGGTGGCGATCGCCGCGCCGGCAACGCCCCAGTGAAATCCTGCAATAAACAGCGCGTCGAGCGCCATATTGGTGCATCCTGCCGCCACTGTGACCAAAAGTCCCAGCTTCGGGCGTTCCGCCGCAATGAAAAAGCTTTGAAACAGATTCTGTAACATAAATGCCACTGTGAATCCGATGACAATGCGCCCGTACAGCACGCAGTCCGCAATCATCTCCTCTGTCGCGCCGAGCAGATAGGAAACCTGCCGCATAAACGCTATACCGAGAACGGACAGAACCGCACCGAGTCCAAGGACAAGCAGAACCATCATGCTGAAATAGCGGTTGGCTTTTTCTTCGTCCCGCTCGCCGAGTACCTTGGAAACCAACGCGGTGCCGCCGGTCCCGACCATAAAGCCGGTGCCGCCGATAATCATGACGAACGGCATAATCAGATTGATGGATGCAAACGCCGTTTTGCCGACGAAATTGGAAACAAATAACCCGTCCACCACGCCGTAAACCGAAGTAAAGACCATCATGATGACGGAGGGGAATACAAAGCGCAGCAGTTTGGAATAAGAAAAGTGATCGCTGAGTGAAATCATAACAAATAGAACCTTTTTCATGCAGAATGAGCCTATCATAACACCTTTTCAAGGATTTGTCAAGAGGGAGCGCGGAAAGAATATATATTTTTATGGAAGATTTACACACGGCGCCTTGACTTTCCGGACTGCATCCGCTATAATAACGACAGCGCAACGAAAAAGGAGTTTTTTCCATGCAAAAACAACCGCTTGCGGATTTTATCCGTCCCAAGACCTTTGACGATATGGTGGGGCAATCGCATCTTGTCGGAAAAAACGGCGCATTGCGCCGGATGGCAGAGCAGGGCTACCTGCCGAATCTGATTTTTTACGGACCGCCCGGCACCGGCAAAACGACTGCCGCAAAAATTTTGTGCGCCCGTGTGAATAAACCGCTGTACCAGCTGAACGCCACTACCGCCACCCTTGCGGATGTGCGGGAGATCATTACGGAAACCCAGACGCTGATGGGGGCGGACGGCGTGGTGCTGTATCTGGACGAAATTCAGTATTTCAATAAAAAACAACAGCAGTCCCTTTTGGAAACCATGGAGAACGGCAAGATTACATTGATCGCTTCCACTACGGAAAATCCGTATATCTACGTCTATAACGCCATCCTTTCCCGTGCCGCCGTATTTGAATTCAAATCCGTTACGCCCAAAGAAATTCAAGCCGCACTTGCCCGCGCGCTGCAACAGCTCAATCGCGAAATGCAGACGGAAAAAACGGCAGACGAGGAAACGCTCTCTTATCTTGCCGCCTGTGCCGCAGGCGACGTGCGCCGGGGGCTGAATCTGTTGGAAAACGCCTATTACGCCGCGGATAAAATCCTTTGCCGCGCGGATATTGAAGCCTATACGCCGAAGATCGTCGGAAATTTTGACGGAGCGGGCAGTGTTCACTACGACATGCTTTCCGCTTTGCAAAAGTCCATCCGCGGTTCCGATCCGGACGCGGCGATTTTTTATCTTGTGAAAATTTTGGAGGGCGGCGATCTGATCGGGGCATGCAGGCGCTTACAGGTGATTGCCGCGGAGGACATCGGACTGGCTTATCCGATGGCGGTGCCGTTTACGCGCGCCGCAGTCGAAAGCGCGTTTGATCTTGGTATGCCGGAAGCAAGGATTCCGCTTTCCGACGCGGCGCTGTTGCTTGCCACCGCGCCGAAATCCAATTCCGGCGTGATGGCATACGACCGTGCAAAAGCGGATCTGGACGCGGGCAAGGGACAAAATGTGCCGGATTATATGCGCCCGTCCCATCGCTATCAGAATTATCAGTATCCGCATAATTTCCCGCATCATTGGGTAAAACAGCAGTACCTGCCGGACGATCTTGCGGGCGCCAAGTATTATGAGTACGGCGAAAACAAAACCGAACAGGCGGCGCTCGCATATTGGGAAAAAATCAAGCGCTGAATTTGTGGAATATCACAAAAACAGAAAAATCCGCAGAAACTACTTGACAAATCTTACAACCTGTGGTATCATACTGGTGTATAAAAGGCGGCATTCTGAAAAGCCGTCAAACCGAACAGAATGCATAAAAGGAGTTTATTATGAAAAAAGTATTACCCAAGGTATTACCCATTCTGCTGATTGTCGGTACGCTTCTGGCACTTGCGCTCACCTCTTTTGCAGGGGAAGAAGGCGTCAGACTGGCGATCGTGGAAAAAGCAAACAAAGCCGTCACGCTCGACGGCATCAAAGACGATGTGTATAAGGATTCTGTTGCACTCGGCAACGATGCGAACGCTTCCCATGGTACGCTCTCTGTGACTTGGGACAAAGACAATCTGTATTTCTTTGCAGATATTGTAGATCCGAAGATCAAAGAGTTCGTGGCACTCTACGGAAACAACTGGTTCGAACTGGTGAACTTTGAAAAGGATAAGGGAAGCGAAGTCGTCGATCATAAGGTAAACGGCGAGGGCGACGCAAAACAGATGTTGCAGTTCCTCAGCTGGACGACGCCTTCTTTCGAAATTGTCATCGATCCGTCCAACTCCGCACAGGCACAGGCAACCACGCTGTGGCAGGCACGCGTTTCTTTCGATAACAATAAAGTATTTTTCCAGTATTCGGATGAGACTTACAACTCTTATGAAGATGAGAAGAGTTTCTATCCGGATGGCAATGAAAAGAAAGTTCGTTTCACCTCTGAAACCAAGTATGATCTGGAAAAAGGCACCTACTCGGTAGAAATGTGTGTTCCCCGCAAGTCTTTGGGCTTCTTGAACGAGGAATTGACCGATCATCAGATGATCTCCATCAACGCGTTCTATTACAGCATTGATAGCTTGCCGACCGCAGAAACGGTTGCGGAGAAACAGCCGACTGTGAAATCCAACTATATTGAGAAAGTCACCGTTTTGGGCGATACCTATACGGTTCCGTCCCTTGGCGACAACTGGAACGCACCGAAGTTCTCCTTCCTCCGTTTGTGGGATCCTTCCGTGACGGCAAACGAATCCGATTTCGGTACGGAAACCACCAAGGAAACGACCACGATCAGAAAGATCGATGGCGGTGATATCATTCAAAAAACGAGCAAAGTGACCACAGCCAAAAAGCCGACTGGCGCAGTTACGACGGAAACGCCCAAGGAGAGCGGCGGATGCGGTAGCGTGATCGGTGCAGGTGCGGCAGTACTTGCTTCCTTGATGATTGTTCCGACTGCAATGCTTCTGAAGAAGAAACACGAAGACTAATTTGCAGACTTGATTTTCTGCTCTTTATTTGAAATTGCCAACGGGTTTCCGTTGGCAATTTTTCTATCCGGTTACCGGTGTATGGAAATTGCAGATTTTTGAAAAAACAAATCGTTTGATTCGAAATCGATTTGTAATCTTGAAAATGCCCGTTTGTCTATTCTATTTTTCAAAACAAATCAAATTGCAGATTTGTAGTTTCAGAGAGACTTTCAGCAAAGGAGAAGCGACATGTACCCCTATCCTCTGTTTTTCGGCGTGACCTTGTATTGGATTTTCACTGCGCTTGGGATTGTTGCGGCGTTGGTTGTTGTGCGGTTTTACGGTGACCGTATCCGATTGCCTGCGCGATTGATCAATTTTACATTATTTCTGACGGTGCTTGCCGTGTTAGGCGGCTATCCCTGCGCCATCTTTGCACAGGCGCTGTATGATTTTTTTGCGGGAAACGGCTTTTCTTTTCGCGCCGCTACGTTTTACGGCGGCTTGCTTGGCGGTGCAGCCATCTTTCTGATTGGATATTTCGGATTTGGCGGGCGCGTTTTGCCGGATGGTCTGCATAAAAAGTGCTTTTTCGCGTTTACCGGCGTCGCCGCCTGCGCCATTCTCATCGGACATGCGTTGGGACGTTTCGGATGCCTGATGGCGGGATGTTGTTACGGCAGACCAACGCATGCATGGTACGGCGTTTATTTGCCGGCGCTTGGTATGCGCGTGATGCCTACACAGCTTTGGGAAGCGTTGTTTTTGCTTATCTTGTTCGGGTGTCTGTCCTATTTGGTGTGGCACAGGGAAGGTGCTTACGCTTTGCCGGTTTATATGGGCGCTTACGGGTGCTTCCGGTTTTGGATCGAACGGTTCCGCGCGGATGATCGAGGCGCAACACTCTGGCATCTGTTGTCCCCATCCCAGTTGACCGCTCTGGTTATGATTGTCGGTGCCATTCTGCTTGCGATGGGAATTTTCCTGTGGCAGAAACGGCGGGGGAGGAGCGGTTATGAATTTTAAGCGGGTATTGCGGTTTGGCGGTATGATCGCATTTGCGATTCTTGCGGTACTTGGCTATGCGGGCGTCATTTTACCGGAGGATGGCACGGTATGTGGGAGTTATGCGCATCTTGCGTTCCCGCGCGCTATGCTCGCGGGGGTGTTTTTATTGCTGTTGTGGGAGCTGGGCATGCAGCATCTGCTGCATGGGATTGCCGCCCCAAAAGGACGCGCTCTCGGGTTTTGCCTGCCCGCGCTCTGCATTGCGCTCAATAATTTTCAGCTTTTGCCTTTGCTCACGCAGGATGCAACCCTGACCATCACACGGGAAGCGTTGGGTATGCTGTTGGTCTATGCGCTGTCTGTCGGTCTTTATGAAGAAATTCTGTTCCGGGGGTGCCTGTTTCCTTTGATTTTACAGCGCCTCGGCAAGCGGCGCGGCGCGCCGTTGCTGGCGATCTTGGGGACTTCCGCCGTGTTTGCACTGTTGCATCTGGTCAATCTTCCCGTGTGGGGCGCCGCTGCAGTGCTCCGACAAATCGGATACTCTTTTTTAATCGGTGCAATGTGCGCGGTGATCTTGCTTCGGACAAGCAATTTGTGGATCTGCATTTTTCTGCATGGACTTTATGATTTTGCCGGCGGGTTGATGGGGAGCTTTGCAGTCGGAACCATCTGGACGGTACCGGAAATTGTTCTGACCGCCTGCGTGTCCGTGGGAGTGGCTTGCTTTTATTTGATTTGGGGATTCCGAAGCGGCGCGCTTCTGACCTCTCCCGAAGCGTCCGATGCTTCTTAAAAATGCAAGAAATGCAAAGACGGTGAAATCGTCTTTGCACTTCTTCTGCATTCAGATCAATTGGTCATGGGGGATAACGTGCTTTCCGCGCGGTGCGCGGCGGTCAGTTGTCACGCTCTGCGCCGTATTTTTGTAAAGCATAGGCAAGCAGGGGTTCCGGTTGATTGGGCAATGCTTCGGTCAGCACCTGCTCCAACAGATCGGACAGGATGATCCCGATCCGCTTCCCGCGTGCAAATCCGACGCTTTGCAGGGTATCGCCGTTGATTGCAAGGGAGCGACTGCTGATACAGGGTTTTTGCGCCAGTACCTGCGCAAGCAACGCATCGAGCCGGTCATAATCTGCCTGTCGGCTGTGATACTGCGGTGCCAGTCCCAGATTGTCGGCGCGTTGGAGCTGTAAAAGCTGGCGGAACGCTTCTTCGCCCATCCGCGCGAGTTTTCGCCGCACGCTGACGGGAGTCGGCTCGATCACACCGTCATGATGCCGGATCAAAAGCGTAACGCGTTCCCGTGTCGCGTTGTCGGTGTGCAATCGCCGCAGAATTGCGTCCGCCATTTCCGCGGAGCGGGCGGCATGCTGATAAAAATGTCCATATCCGTCTGCACCTATGGAAAAAGTCGCGGGTTTTCCGATGTCATGAAACAAGGCGGCAAGGCGAAGCACTTTTTCGGGCGGGACCTGTGCTGTGACCACCGCGGTATGCGTCATCAGATCAAAGCAGTGGTGCGGATTGTGTTGGTCGAATCCGTACAGGGGAGACAGTTCCGGTAAAATTTCGCATAAGATCTGCGGATACCCGCATAAAATGCGCCGGACGTCCGCGCCGCACAGGAGTTTGCAAAGCTCCGTGGCAATGCGCTCTACGGATACCATGGCAAGACGCGGCGCACATTGTTTTGCCGCTTCTTCCGTGGCGGGATCTATCTGAAATTGGAGTACGGAAGCAAAGCGCAGCAAGCGGAGAATGCGAAGTGCGTCCTCCGTAAAGCGCGTTTGTGCGTCTCCGACGCACCGCAGACGCTTTTGGGCAAGATCGGCTTGTCCGCCGAACGGATCCACCAGCTGCCCGTCCAGCGTATACGCCATGGCATTGATGGTGAAATCCCGTCGGGAGAGGTCATCGGTCAGTTGTTTTGTAAAATGCACCGTGTCCGGATGCCGCCCGTCCGTATAGGCGCCATCTACGCGAAAGGTAGTGATCTCAAACGGCTCGCCGTGGGAAAGAACGGTCAGGGTTCCGTGTTTTAGACCAGTCTCGATTACCCGTTCCTTGGAGAACACCGCCTGCATCTGGGCAGGGGTAGCGCTGGTGGCAAGATCCAGATCATGCGGGGGAACCCCGTGCAGAAAATCCCGTACGCAACCGCCGACCGCACATGCGGCGTAGCCGGCATCTGTGAGTTTGGTCAGAAGATCGCGCGCACCGATGGAAAAGGGAAAATCCATAAAATGCTCCTTTCAGACTTCAAAATGACGTTAGGAACCGGGAAACTTCAGAAAACACGCGGAAATACTTGACTTTTTGCTGGAATTGTGATACAATCGGAAAAAATGGGAAAAGGGGCGGAACAATGACGGCATATTGGATGCAACTGCGCAGAGTGCGGATCGCGACGGCAATCTTTTTCCTTGCGACGCTTCTTTTCACCGGGATCCGGCTCTTTGCACGCGCGCCTGCCGCGCCGGAACCGCCGCCGATTCAGGGTGTATGGGATGCGCGCCTGCAAACGGATGCGCAAGAGGGGCCGATCGACATTCGGTTACTCACAGAGGAAGAAGCTGCGGAATATCAGCGACAGCTCGCGTGGGCGGAGCAGACGCGGTTGCAAGCGGAAGCGGTGCATGCGCACCGACGCGCGGTCTTTACTTGGATCGGCGTATTTTCCGTGACGGCTGTGTGCTTTGTACTTGCGGCGTTGGTACAATCTCAGGCAAAGAAAAGTCGCAAAGAAATGGAAAAGTCTCGTTTGTAACGGCGTGACCGTGAAAACGAGACTTTTTTGACACATGCAGAACCTGCGCGACGCCTGGTCGCAATTTCAGGTACGGCGATTCCGGTTGTACGCAGAATGCGGATTGATGAATTCCCGCCAGTCAAGATCTCCGCGATCCAAAGCGCAAACCAAAACTTCGGCGGTCGCGATGTTGGTGGCAACCGGAATATTGTGTAAATCACAGTTACGGATCAATGCCGCGGCACGCAGCTCCTGTTCCGGATCCTGTGTTGCGTCGCGGAAGAACAGCAACATATCGATTTCATCGTAAGCGACACGGGAGGCGATCTGTTCCACGCCGCCGCAGGAGCCGGCAAGATACCGCTCGATCCGCAGTCCGGTGGCTTCCGCGATATATTTTCCGGTAATATCCGTCGCACAAAGGGTATGTTTGGAAAGAATCCCGCAATAGGCAATACAGAATTGCGTCATCAGTTCCTTTTTTTTGTCATCTGCTATGATAGCGATTTCCATGATGGTATCTCTCCTCTCGGCAAGTGTACGGATCTATTTCAGCAAGATCCGGCGGCTCGCATCTTTGAAATGGGTAAACAGCGGAACTTCTTCTCCGCCAAAACGCGCGGCAAGATTGGAATAAGCGGCGCGGGTATCACGGCGGCCTGCCGTGTCGATCCACTCGCCGCCTGCCAGTGTCGGAAATGCAGGATCATACGGAATGACACCGCAAAGCGGTAGCTTCGCGGTTTCCATAGCGGCGAGCAGAGTGTTTTTTACGGATGTGGTGACATCCCACAGCGGAAAAGCATTCAAAAGCAGGCGTTTTTGAGAAACGCCGAGATCCCGCAACGTCAGATTGACGCGTTCTGCCGCGCGCAAGGACGCAGGAGAATCGGTACTGACGATCCATACTTCCGTCGCAAGGGACGCGGCAAGCGTGAACACAGCGGGGGAATGGGTGGCGGGGACATCTAAAAGAAGATAGTCGAATGCGTATTCTTTTGCGAGTTTTGTCAAACGCTTACGGATGGTGGCAGCATCGGGTAACGGCTTTGCCTGATACGGGGATGCGCAAAACCACAGCGTTGGAACATGCGGCACGGAAAGGAGCACTTTCTCGGCGTCGATCTTTTGGTCGAACAGATCACAGACATCGTAAATCACGCTGTCCTCCAGCCCAAGCAGCAGATCGAGCGAACGGTTTTCAAAATCAAGATCCAGAAGAAGTACCCGCTTGCCTTGTTTTGCGGCGGCGATTGCGAAGTTTGCACAGCAAGTGGACGTACCGACTCCGCCTTTGCGCGCGGTGAACATGAGAATGTCAGGCTGTTGCATGGCGTACCTCCTGTGAAAATTGAGAAAACATTCTGCCATTTCTATTGTAGCACAAAATCTGCCGGTTTGTCAACATCTTTTGCGGTCAAATTTCCCGTTTCCCGTAAATTTATATGGTTTTTTCGGAAAATCACGCTTGTGGAGAAGAAACTGCGCAAAAAAATATGAAATTCTCTGCAAGTTTACAATTTTTACTTTACATTTTGAAAGAAATGTGCTATGATATGGATAATGCAATTTTCGCCGGAAGTTCCGGCACAAGAAAGGAAAGGAATTCCCCAATCATGAAAAAAAGACTTGTGGCAATGCTTTTGGTCGTCTGCACCGCACTGCTTGTGTTTACCGCCTGCGGCGATGCGTACGATTATGATCTGAACAAATATTTGAGCAAAACCCAGAATATTGACTTCACGAAGATCAGTATCAAACAGGACGATATTGATAAAGCGGTGGAAGAAATTCTCCAAAAAATCAAAGAAGACAACGCAACGCATGATTATTATCTTGCGGGCGCGGACGTGATTTTTACCGTTACGGTAAACGGTATTTCCCGTACGGACAAAAAGACGGAAGACAATAAGACAATCATCACCAAAATTCTCTGCAAGTGTATTCCCGCAGCGCTCTTGGACAAGATGGACATCAAACTGGACTATTCCTGCGCGGAAGTGTCGGCGGATGTGTTTGAAAAGGAGACGGTTACCGAACCCAAAACGGCAACTGCCGCAAAAGATTCCGAGGGTATGATCGGCGCCATGCTCGGTGCGAAGCTGAACACCGTGGTGCGTTATATCACCAAACTTCCGGCAGATTATGAAGAAGAAGCGTATCGGGGCGCGGTGGTTGTCTACGATCTGAAAGTGGAATCCATCACCCGTAACGGCGCGGCTGTGACGGACGAGGAAGCGGTCGTGACGGCAAAAGACGTCATCAGCTACACCTATGAGGCACACCTTGTCAGCGAAACGGCTTTGGAATCCGAAGCGGCACAGGATGTGAAAATCGGAGAAACGACATTGCCGGACGGCATGGAAAAGAATCTGGAAGGCATGACCACGCTGACCGATCATTATTTCTATGTAGAAAATTCCGAAGCACATGCGGGCAAAACGCTGGTTTATACGCTGAACGCACCGTATGCCACCCTTACCACAACAGAGACGGACGTTGACGGCAACGAAACCATCAGCATCACCACCTTCTGCGACAGAAAAACCGCAGGCGAGTTGTATTCGGTCAAAGCAGACGACGTTGTCACGATTGATTACAGCGGCGTACAGATTGAAAAGACCGGTTATGAGAAAGAAACCATTACGGATCCCATTAAGGTCACGATCAAAGCGGATGCAACCGGAATGGAAAGCGTTCTTGCCGGCGCAAAAGTTGGCGGCGTGGTGAAATATCAGACCACTTTGCCGGAGGATTATGAGGTAGAGGAATACCGTGGAAAGACCATCGTGTACTACCTGACAGTCAAAGAGGCTACCCGTGACGGCGAGGCTTTGGAAGCGGACGCACAGGTGCAGGAGGGGGACGAGGTTTCCTACACCTACGAGGGACGCTTGGTGCTGAAGGATCCTTTTGAGGGCGGTACCGCAGAGAATTATGAGCTGACGATCGGCTCCGGCAAATTCATTACCGGATTTGAGGATGGATTGAAGGATGTCGCAATCGGCAATACCAAAGATCTGCTGTTGACTTTCCCGGATGATTATAAGAATGCGGACAATGTGACCTATCCGGAGGGAGATGCCCTGACAATTGAAATGATCAACACCTATCTTACCAAGCAGAACGAATCCGCAAAGACGTATGAAAGCGTTGCGGCTTGGAGAGAAGCGGCAACCACCGACGCGATCAAGAATCTGGTTTATGAGAAGATTGCAGCCGCATACACGGTTGTCACTTATCCGAAAGATGAAGTGTTGGAATATGGGGAAAATCTGGTCAACCAGTATAAGTATTACGCAAGCGCCTTCGGCACGACTTTGGAGACATTGGTGACGAATTACTTCGGTTATGCCGATCTTGCCGCTTTCTATGACGCGATTTTGGCTACCGCAAAGGGATATGTCAAGAGTGAAATGATTTTGGTCGAAGTTGCGCGGGAAATGAATATTGAGCTGACGGATGAGGATTATGACGCATATTGCGAAGCGCATTATGCGGAAAACGGCTATGAATCCAAAAAGAAATTTATTAAGACCGTCGGCAAGAAGTCCATTCGTCTCAGCGCCCTGTGCGAAAAAGTGACCGATCAGTTCCCGTCTTGGGCACAGATTACCCCGTCCGAGGAATCCGGTGACAACGCTTGACTTTATCGTATCAAGCAATATAAAAAGTGCATACCATCGGTTCGGTGGTATGCACTTTTTGCTTTGGTGTGCCGAGGGGAAACGCATTGGCACAGGATGACCGGATTTTAAAAGATTGTGCGTAAACGCTTAGGTTCCCAGCAGACTGCGATAATACTGTTTCATGGTCAGCGCGTCCTCTGCTTGTGTGCCGGAGGATTCGCAGATGATACGCGGTGCAAGCCCATCGCGTGCAATCGCTTCCAGCAGCGGTTCGAAAGGAGGACCGTATTGGGTGTCCGCAAAAGTAAGATGCTGTTTTTCGCCTGCCTTGGTATATTCGATTTTAGAGAAATGACAATGCAGATATCGGGCTTTTTCGTCTCCGAGCACGGTGGCGATCCGATCAAATACACGGCGGTAATCGTCTGTGGTGAAAAAACATCCTTGTTCTCTTGCATTTAAATGCCCGAAATCCACGACCGGATACAACGCATCGGAAATCGAGCAAATCTCCAATACTTCTTCCAGTGTGCCCAGCTGATTTAGTTTTCCCATGGTTTCCAAGCCAAAATGAACAGGCGTATTGCCGATTTCACACAGTGCCAGATCCATGGTGTCCTTGGCAAGCTCCACCGCTTTCTCACGGGAGAGCTTTGCCGCACTGCCGGTATGGATGACCACCGTGTCTGCACCTAAGATCTCTGCGGCGTGGATGCTGTCCCGAATGTAAAGAATACTGTTTTTCCGCTTTTCTTCTTCCACACTGGAGAGGGAGATAAAATACGGCGCATGCAGGGACATCCGGATGCCGTATTCGACTGCTTTTTCCCCGATTTCCCGAAACGTGGCTTCCGAGCCGCGTACCCCTTGCCCGCATTGGTATTCATAAGCATCCAGTCCGATGGTATGTAGCCATGCGGGAGCTTGCGCGGTATGTTTCCATCCGGCGTCGTAGAATGCCTGCCCGTTTCCGGCAGGACCAAAGGTTGCATAATCCATATGATTCAACTCCTTGTATGTTCCGTTTGCATTGCCTGATAAGCGGCGGAGATCGCGTTTGCGTCCGGTATGATCCCGGTAAAGAACGTGAAAGCCCGTACCCCCTGATATAACAGCATCCACAATCCATCCACGGTACGGAGTCCCCGTTCCTTTGCCGCACGGAGCAGATCGGTCTGCAGGGGCGTATAAACGGCGTCTGTGACGATGGCATGTGCGGGAAGCAGAGATAAAAAAGTAAGATCGGGGAGCGGGGGCATACCGTGCATGCCCAGTGCGCTTGCCTGAATGACCACATCACACATCGGCGCAAATGCACGCAGTGTGGGCGCGTCCAGCGTGACGCTTTGGATGCCGGATAATATACGCGGTGTCCGGTTGCAGATTATGATCTGCGCGGCACCGCTTTGCACCAATGCGTCCACGATACTGCGCGCCGCACCGCCTGCGCCGATGAGCAGAATGCGCTTGCCGCGCAGAAGACATCCATGATGGAGCAAGGCGGCAGTGATGCCGTAGCCGTCGGTGGTGTCTGCAAGCAGTGAGCCGCTGTCAGAAAAGCGAAAGGTATTGGCAGAGCCAAGTCGCGCGACTGCCGGCGTAATCTGCGCGGCATTCTGCGCTAACGTCAGCTTCAGGGGCATTGTGCAGTTGCATCCGGTATAACCGTCCTGATAAAGGCGGGTGACGTGCGGGAGAAACTGCTCCGGTAAGGTGTCGAGCAGATCATACTGCATGGAGAAGCCGCAGGCGGCGGCAAGCGTTTGTTGTAAGATCGGAGAGCGACTGTGCGCGATCGGGGAGCCGAGCAACGCACAGCGGATCACCGTCCCCGGCGTAACCGGCGGTGGCGGTGCGATCTCGCAGACGGTCTGCGTACCGGCTGGGAAGAAGGTGGGAGAAGGATCTGCACTGCACGCTTCGTTTGGCGAAAACAATTGAAAATTCATGCCGGATCCTGTGTGCCAAGCGCGACGCATTGCGCAGGTTGCCGTTTGCGGAAGGCGCGCAGGATCGGTTTTTCCAAAAGGCGTTTGCCCTTGGTGAGCGGATCCCGGCGGTCTTTGATCGGAGGAACCAGGATCATCCGGATTCCCGCACCTCTTGCCGCCCACAGATCGGTGAAGATCTGATCTCCCACGGCGCAGGTGCAACCGGCGCCCGCCTGCATGGCTTGCATCGCACGGCGCAAAGCGCCGCACCGCGGCTTGTGACTGTCATAAGCGAAGAAGTGACAGCCGGTATTCTGCGCAAACGTTTCTACCCGCGCTCTGTGGTTGTTGGAAACGAAAGAGAATCTGATTTCTGCCGCCCGCAGCGCTTCCAACCACGCGCATACCTGCGGCGTCGGAACCGGATCGTCATAGGTGACAAGCGTATTGTCAATATCCAGAATTAGGGCACGGATCCCATTTGCCAGTAAATATTCCGGCGTGATCTCATAGAAATGCGCAAAATACGCATCCGGCATCCAACGTGCAAACATGACATCCCTCTTTTCCAAGCCCGCAGGCAATAGATTCTGAAAAGGGGAAGGTATGATGCCTTCCCCGATGTTGCTTTTTGTAGGTATTACTGTGCGGCGTCTACAATGATGGAGAAGTCCTCGCTCTTTAAGGAAGCTCCGCCGATCAGTCCGCCGTCTACATGCACCTTGGACAAAAGCTCAGCGGCATTTTTGGCATTCATGGAGCCGCCGTATTGTACGGTCATGGCTTCTGCCGCGTTGTCCCCATATTTTTCGGCGATGACACCACGGATAATGCCACAGACTTCGTCTGCCTGATCTGCCGTGGCGGTCTTGCCGGTGCCGATTGCCCAAACCGGTTCATAGGCGATGATCACATTTGCAAGCTGTTCGGGCGTCACATCCAAGAGTGCGATCTTGGTCTGCATGGAAACCACTTCGCGGGTGATGCCCTGTTCCCGTTGTTCCAGAAGTTCACCGACGCAGAGGATTACTTTCAATCCTGCAGCAAGTGCGGCTTTGACTCTTTGGTTGACAGTCAGATCTGTCTCGCCGAAATACTGTCTGCGTTCGCTGTGACCGATAATCACATACTCTGCGCCGCTTTCCAACAGCATAGAGGCAGAAATTTCACCGGTGAAAGCACCGTGATCTGCAAAATGAACGTTTTGCGCGCCAATATGGATGTTTGTGCCTTTTGCGGCCTCTTTTGCGGCGAACAGATCGACGAACGGAACGCAAAGCACGATTTCACAGCCGTTTTTGCCGGCAACTTTCGGTGCAAGCTCGGTGATGAGGGCTTTTGCGGCGGAAGGGGTGAGATTCATTTTCCAGTTGCCTGCAATGACAACTTTACGGGTATCTTTTTTCATTTTCAGAAAACTTCCTTTCAAGTAAAGCGCGGAATCGCGCGGATAACAGTCAAAAAGAGAAAAGAAACAGATCACTCAAAACAGACCGCCGTTTGCGGCGGTCTGAAAAGACATGCGATCAGTCTTTGTCGTTTAAGCAAGCGATGCCGGGCAGTTCCAGTCCCTCTAAGAATTCCAGAGAAGCGCCGCCGCCGGTGGAGATGTGCGTCATCTTGTCCGCATAGCCGAGCTTTTCCACGGCTGCTGCGGAGTCGCCGCCGCCGATAATGGAGATGGCGCCGCTCTCTGCAACGGCTTTTGCCACTGCACGGGTACCGGAAGCAAAGTTCTCCCATTCGGAAACGCCCATCGGGCCGTTCCAGACAACGGTTCCTGCACCCTTGACGGATTTGGAGAACAGCTCCTGGGTGGTCGGACCGATGTCCAGTCCCATCCAACCGTCCGGAATGGCGTCGGAATAAATGCGCATAAACGTCGTGTTTTCATCATATTCTCTGCCGACGATATTGTCTACCGGAAGCAGGAAGCTTACGCCCTTTGCGCGTGCTTCTTCGATCATCTGCTTTGCGTCTTCCAGACGATCATTTTCGCAGATGGAGGTACCGATCTGCTGACCGAGCGCACGGAAGAAGGTGTACGCCATACCGCCGCCGACGATGAGCATATCCACTTTGTTGATGAGGTTTTTAATTACGCCGATCTTATCGGAAACCTTCGCACCGCCGAGGATCGCCACAAACGGACGCTTCGGATTGCTGAGCGCTTCGCCCATTACGGTGATTTCTTTCTGAATCAAATAGCCGCAGACAGCCGGCAGGTTGGAGTACATTGCGATACCCGCGGTGGTTGCGTGCGCGCGGTGTGCGGTGCCGAATGCGTCATTGACATAAACATCTGCCATGGAAGCCAGCTCTTTTGCGAAAGTTTCGTCGTTCTTTTCTTCTTCTGCATGGAAACGGACGTTTTCCAAAAGCAATACGTCGCCGTCCTTGAGTGCCGCCGCTTTGGCTTTGGCGTCGGGACCGACCACGTCTTTTGCCAACACGACCTCTTTGCCAAGCAACTCAGACAGCCGTTTTGCGACCGGAGCCAAAGAGAGCTTGGTGACGTCGTTTTTTGCTTTTTCCAAAGCTGCCGCGGTAGCTGCTGCCTGTTCCGCTTCGGGCAGTGCCGCGATTTTTTTCTTTTCTTTTTTATCCAGCTCCAGCTTTGCGTCAAACACATTGTGCGGTCTGCCCATGTGAGAGCAGAGAATGACTTTGGCACCGTGATTTACCAAATACTGAATGGTGGGCAATGCGCCGACAATCCGTTTGTCGTCGGTGATGACGCCGTCCTTCATCGGTACGTTGAAATCGCAACGGACGATTACCCGTTTTCCGCTGACTTCTACGTCTTCGATTGTTTTCTTGTTGTACATAGTTTTCACCTCATAATAAAATGGATTTGAGATTCTCTATCCGGAATTTTACCACATTTCTTCCGATTTATCAAGAGCTTTTTTTATTTTTTCACGCATTGGTCATATTTTTTTGCAGAATTTTCTTATTTGACGGAAATTTTCTTGCAATCGACGGAATTTTATGCTATACTGTACACAGTTTTGACCGAAAGAGGAGCGAGAAAGCATGAGCGACATCAAAGATCCGTCTTTGGCATCTGCCGGACGAGATAAAATCGAGTGGGTAAAAAGTTATATGCCGGTGTTACGGCAGATCGAAGCGGAATTCGCCGTGCAAAAGCCGTTTGCCGGCATGCGCATTACCACCTCGATTCACATGGAGGCGAAAACCGCATACCTGGTACAGGTGTTACGCGCGGGCGGCGCAGAGGTATCCGCTACCGGATGCAATCCGCTGTCTACGCAGGATGATGTGGCGGCGGCATTGGCAGAATGCGAGGGGATTACGGTGTATGCCCGTCACGGCGTGTCGGAGGAGACTTACACGGCGCATTTGAAAAGCGCGCTTTCCGTTTGTCCGGATCTGATGATTGACGACGGCGGGGACCTGACGCATCTTTTGCATGGCGAATGCGCGGCTTACGCGAAAAATCTGATCGGCGGCGCGGAGGAAACCACGACCGGTATTCATCGGCTGTTTTCCCGCCAGCGGCAGGGAAAACTGCGTTTCCCGATGGTGGACGTCAACGATGCGGATTGCAAGCATTTGTTTGACAATCGTTACGGTACCGGGCAATCCACGCTGGACGGTATTATGAATACGACCAATCTGGTGATCGCCGGAAAGATTGTAGTGGTCGCGGGATACGGTTGGTGCGGCAAAGGACTTGCCATGCGCGCAAAAGGAATGGGCGCGCAGGTAGTGGTAACGGAAATTGATCCGGTAAAGGCTTTGGAAGCGGCAATGGACGGCTTTTCCGTGATGCCGATGGAACAAGCGGCGCGGGTGGGCGATCTGTTTGTCACGCTGACCGGTTGCCGCGACGTGATCCGCGCGGAGCATTTTGCCGGGATGAAAGACGGCGTATTGCTTGCCAATTCCGGACATTTTGACGTGGAGATCGATAAGCCGGCATTGGAACGTGCGGCGGTGCGCGTCTGGCAGAGGAAACCGAACATTATGGGGTATGAGATGCCGGACGGCAGAGTGCTGAATTTACTTGCCGAAGGGCGATTGGTCAATCTTGCCGCAGGCAACGGACATCCGGCGGAAATTATGGATATGAGCTTTGCGATTCAGGCGCTTTCCCTTGCGTATCTTGCACAGCATCGGGAGCTTGCGCCGAAGGTTTATCAGGTGCCGGCGGAAATTGACGCACGGGTTGCCCGCCTGAAGCTTGCCGCCATGGGACTTTCTATCGACGCACTTTCCGCGCAACAACAGGCATATCTTTTGCAGTGTGAGTGACCGCGTGCCAAATTGCACACCCCCTTCTTCCGATACATATACTGGTATCGGAGTTTCAAAATAAAGGAGGAGTGTAAACATGACACAACGATTTTGCCGCCCGCTGATTCCGATTCTGACTGCGGTGTTGCTTGCGGCACTTGCCATTATTCTATTTGCAGTCGGTGTGATCGCAACTCCCGCCAGGGTGTTCTACGCCGCTTTGATTGCGGGAGGCGTCGGCTTGTTTTTGACGGTACTGTTGGGGTATGGAGAGCGGTGTACCCCATGCAGTTGTCTTACGGTTATCAGACTGCTTCTTTCCGGGATTCTGGGAGCGTTGACCGCCGGCGCCGTTGGGGTGCTTGTGACGGTGACTTCCACCATTGTTCAGGGAATTTTGCTTGCCATTGCCGCAGGATGTGCGGGGCTGATTGTCGTAGCGATCGTAGAACTTTTGTGGACGGCGACCGGACAACAGATGTAACCGGATAACCGCCTGATCCTTTTCGTCCGGAGCTTTGCCGCTGTGCAGGACAGAAACTCCGCTCCGGACGTTTTGCAATTTTTCAATGTGGACAAGCACCTGCGTGCAAAATGAAAAAATTGACACCGGATTCACAGCGATTTTACAAAACGGTTGCAAATTCCGCATGCCGTTTTTTGTACAATATAATTAGGAAAAACGGATATAGACAAAGGAGGCTTTGTGAATTTGATACAGGTAGAACATTTGACCAAACGGTATGGGGAGCATCCAGCCGTGGAGGATCTGACCTTTACCTTACAGCCCGGTAAGGTGTATGGATTTCTCGGACCGAACGGCGCGGGTAAATCCACGACCATGAACATCATGACGGGAACGCTTGCCGCAACCGACGGTACGGTGAGTGTCGATGGGCACGATATTTTTTCCGATGCCGAAGCGGCAAAACGCAGAATCGGCTATCTGCCGGAAAATCCGCCGCTTTACATGGATATGACGCCACGGGAATACTTAACATTCATTGCAGAAGCCAAGGGCATTGCAAAAGCGGACAAGGTGCGGCAGGTGACGCGCGTCATGGGACAGACCAAGATCACGGAAATGCAGGATCGGCTGATTTCGCAGCTTTCCAAAGGCTACCGGCAACGAGTGGGCATTGCACAGGCGATCTTGGGGGATCCGGATGTGATTCTTCTGGACGAGCCGACCGTAGGTTTGGATCCGCAGCAGCTTACGGAGATCCGCGCGCTGATCCGGGACCTCGGCAAGCGTAAAACCGTGGTGTTCAGCAGTCATATTCTGGCGGAGATCAGCGCGGTGTGCGATGAAGTGCTGATCTTATCCAATGGCAGACTGGTGGCGTTTGATACGATGCCGCATTTGCGGGAACGGTACGGCGCAGGCAGAACCGCCATGACCTTGCGGGTGAAGGCGGACGGACATCCGGACGATACGGAGAAGCGGCTGACGGAAGTGCTGAGCGCATTCCCCCAAAAGCAGATTACCCGCGCAAACGGTGTATTCACCTGCCGGATCTCCGCGGACACGTTTTCGGACGATTTGTGTGAGGAAATTTCCCGTGCATTGACGCAAGCCGGTTTTGTGATCTTACAAATGAGCGTCAAAGAAGTGGATCTGGAAGATGTGTTCCTGCTACTGACCGGGAAAAGAACGGGAAATACGCCATCTGAGGAGGAACAGGCTCAATGAACGCAGTTTACCGGCGCGAAATGCGCACATTCTTCAGAACGCCGTTCGGGTATTTGTACCTTGCGGTATTCACCTTGATTTTCGGGATTTATATTGCGGCGCTCAACCTTGGCGGGGATTTTTACCCCGACCTTGAGATTACGCTCAGCAGCATGGTCATGTTGACGATGCTGTTTATTCCGATCTTAACGATGCGAACTTTTGCAGAGGAGCGTAAACAGAAAACCGATCAGCTTCTGTACGCGTTGCCGCTGAAGCTCCCCCATGTGGTGATGGCAAAATTCCTTGCGTCGTTCACCCTGTTTTGCATTCCGCTTGGATTTGCACTTCTTTTACCGCCGCTCTTTTCCGTGTTCGGGCATGTCGCGTTTTTGCCTGCCTATCATGCGATTTTCGGATTTGCACTGCTTGGCGCGGCACTGATTGCCATCGGCAATCTCATTTCGTCGTTTACGGAAAATCAGGTGGTTGCCGCGGTGGTGACGTTTGTTTTGTTTTTGCTGATGTACTTGATGAACGCGTTTGCAGATAAATTTCCGGCTTCGCCCGTTGCGTCGTTTGTTGCGTTTGTTGCGCTGACGATGCTGATTCTGGCGGTGGTCTACTATATGACGCGCGCCCTGTATCTGTGCTTCTTTGTCGGAATTGCTGCGGAAATCGCCTTGACGCTGGTGTTTGTATTCCGGTCTGCCGCTTTTACCGGCGCGTTTGCAAAACTGATCGGATGGCTTTCCGTATTTGACCGTTTTTACAGCTATGCCAACGGCATTCTGGATCTGAAAGCCATTGTTTACTATCTGTCTGTCACTTTCTTGTTCCTGTTCTTCACCGTACAGGGCATGGAAAAGCGCAGATGGGCATAAGGAGGGAGGAAAAGTACCATGAATCTGAAAGAAAAATGGGCGGCGCAATCGCGCACGAAATCCTTCCGGTACGGTTCCCGCAGTGTGCTGATCTCCCTGATGCTGATCGTCATTGTGCTGTTGGTGAATGTCTTGGTTGGGCTGCTGCCGACCAAAGCCACCGAATTTGATATTACCGAAAACGGATTGTACAGTCTGTCGGAGCTGACAGAGACATACGTCAAAAATCTGGACAGTGAGATTACAATTTATGTCATCGCGCAGACCGGCACCGAGGATGCTTTGGTGGAAGAAACGCTCAAACGTTACACCACGCTTTCTTCGAAAATTCATTACGAATACATTGATCCGATCCTGCAGCCGTCCTTTGTGGAGAAATATACGAAAAAACAGTTGAGCAACGGCAGTCTGATTATGGTCAGCGACAAATATCCGGATCGCCCGTATGTATTGGATTATGCCGATCTTTCCTACCGTGCGTACAGCGATCAGGAAAAGCAGTTCCTTGCGTATGCAGAAGCCTTGTACGGCTCGGATGCCATTCTCGGCTACAAGGCGGAGCTTGGCGTCGGGATGTATGATGCAGAAAAGCAGATTACGACCGGTTTAAGTTATGTCACCACGGATAAATTGCCGCATATTTACGTCATCGCCGGTCACGGCGGAAGCGGCTATGCCTCCTCGCTTGCCGAATCGTTCGCCATGGCAAACGTCGTGCTGGAATCGTTGGACCTTGCGACCGTAGCGGAAATTCCGGCAGACGCGGATGCATGGATTCTGCACGATCCGAATACGGATCTGAGTGAGGAAGAAGTGAAATTGCTCAGCAAATACCTTGAACAGGGCGGTACGTTGCTCTTGTCTACCAATTATAAAAATATTGCGTCTTTAACCAACCTGAGCGCGGTTCTTGCGGAATACGGATTATCCGGTTCGTCCGATCTGATCTTGGAGACGGGCGGCGATTATTGCTATTATGATTCCACCACCGGAGAATCCGCAAGTGAAATGCTGATCCCGCTCTATGCAAGCGATCATCCGTTTACAAACGCGTTCTCCTTAACCACCCGGTTATGCTATCCCGATGCACACCGGATTCTCATTTCGGGATCCAAGCCGGCGACCGTCTCGGTTACGCAGTTTTTGTATACGTCGGCGAAGGCGCGGCTGTATGACGTGGGCAGCAAGAAATATACTGATACGGAGGAAAAAGAAACCGGCAATTATCCGCTTGCCGTGGATGCGAAGCGCATGGAGGATCTCGGCGTTTCTTCCCGTGTGATCTGGTTTTCTTCCACCGCATTTTTCAGCTCCAAAGCCAACTCCATTTCCGGCGGTGCGAACTATTCTTACTACATGACCGCGATCAGCGAACTGACCGGCGCGGATATTGAGTTTGCGATCGAGGCAATTTCCATGGACGTCGGGCATTTGACCGTTTCCACGCCGGTGCGGATCGTGCTGACCGTGGTGCTTGCAGTGCTGATTCCGGGGGCGTTGATTGCCGTGGGTTGCGTGATCTATGTGAAACGGAGGAAACACTGATGCAAAAAAAACGTACACCGTGGCTGCTTTTGATCTTAGTGGCAGTTGCGATCGTGCTGACTGTTGTGGTGATTGTGATTTATCAGAATCAGACGACCGATCCCGATCAGACGAGGACCACCACTGCGCCGAAGATTCCGCTTGCGGAAGGTACAATGGCGCAGATTACGGAAATTTCCTGTACCTATGACGGGAAAACATGGGGATTCACCCGTATTGCCGGCACATGGTTTGCGGATTGGGAAGAAGAATTCCCGCTCAATCAGACCGCAGTGATCGATTTGTGCGATACGATTGTGGGGATCCGCGCGGATAGCCGTGTGGCGGATCGCTGTGACGATCCCGCCAATTTCGGACTGGATGCGCCGCACACCGTGATTACGGTGAAGATAGATGGGAAAACCGTTCGCTATGCGTTCGGCAAACAGAATTATCTCAAAGAAAATGCGTACTACTGTCAGAGAAGCGAAGATGACGCTTTGTATTTGGTTTCGTCCGAAACCGTAGAAAAGCTCCAGAAGCGCGAGACGGACTTTGCGGATCTGATCAGCCGGGTTCCGGAACTGGAACGGGAAAATGTCACGGGATATACCCTGCAAATCGCGGACGGCACGCCGATCAAGCTGACGGAGAAAGCGGATCTGGACGCGGTGTTTACCGCAGTGCAGAAACTCGTAAAAGCGCTCAACCGCACTTCCATGGAAAAATTCGCGGATTATGCGGTGACGGAAGAAGAAAAAACCGCTTACGGTTTGGTGGAAGGACAACAGGTGCGCCTGACGATTCATTATCAGCGCGCCGTCACCAAAACGTTGGACGACGGCACCATCGGCTCGATTATGACGCCGTTTGAAGCGACCGTTTATTTTGGAAACGCCGTAGAAGAAGGGACGTATTGTCTGCCGGAGGATTCCCGATACGTCTATTATGTAGAGACGTCCTTTGTCAAAGAAACCCTGCCGTCTCTTTTTGAAAAAACATCCGAAACCTGATGCAGACACGCCAAACGGGCAAAAATTTCAAAAAAACGGATTTTTTTGTGAAAAAGAAATTGACAGGAGAAATCCGGTGTGTTATAATAACAAATAAGTTTTTTCCCGATGCGCCGGCATAAGCCCCGTTTTTGGGCGAATTCAATTCAAATTACGGAGGAATCGTTATGAATTTCAAAAACGCATATCTTGCAGAGCTCATGGAGACAGTAAAGAAGCGCAATCCCGGCGAACCGGAATTCCATCAGGCAGTCGAGGAAGTTCTGCTTTCGTTGGAGCCGGTTGTGGAAAAACATCCGGAGTACATTGAAAAGGGCGTTATGGCAAGCATTGTCGAGCCGGAGCGGATCATCAAATTCCGTGTGCCGTGGGTAGATGATAAAGGAAACGTGCAGGTCAACCGTGGTTTCCGCATCCAGTTCAACAGCGCCATCGGACCGTATAAGGGCGGTTTGCGTTTTCATCCCTCTGTTTATGAAGGAATCATCAAATTTCTTGGCTTTGAGCAGATTTTCAAAAACTCGCTGACCGGTTTGCCGATCGGCGGCGGCAAGGGCGGCTCGGACTTTGATCCGAAGGGCAAGTCCGATATGGAGATCATGCGTTTCTGCCAGAGCTTTATGACGGAGCTTTCCAAGCATATCGGTGCAGATACCGACGTGCCGGCAGGCGACATCGGCGTGGGCGCACGGGAGATCGGCTATCTGTTCGGTCAGTACAAGCGGTTGCGCAATGAATTTACCGGCGTGCTTACCGGTAAGGGACTGACCTATGGTGGTAGCTTGATCCGCAAGGAAGCAACCGGTTACGGTCTGTGCTATTTCACAGAGGAAATGCTCAAAGATCACGGGGATTCTTTCCAGGGCAAGACGGTGGTGATTTCCGGTTCCGGAAACGTTGCAATTTACGCATGCGAAAAAGCAACCCAGCTTGGCGCCAAGGTTGTTGCCATGTACGATTCCAACGGTTATATCTATGACAAAAACGGCATAGACCTTGCCGCGATCAAGGAAATCAAAGAAGTACGTCGCGCGCGTATCAAGGAATATCTCACGGTACATCCGGAAGCAGAGTACCACGAGGGGTGCCGCGGAATCTGGACGATCCCCTGCGATATTGCGCTTCCCTGCGCAACGCAGAATGAGATCGACGGCGAAAGCGCGAAGATCCTTGTGAAAAACGGTGTCAAAGCCGTTGCAGAGGGCGCAAATATGCCTTCTACACCGGAAGCAATTGAAATCTTCCAGAGTGCCGGCGTGCTCTTTGGTCCCGCGAAAGCATCCAACGCCGGCGGCGTGGCAACTTCTGCTTTGGAAATGTGCCAGAACTCCATGCGTTACAGCTGGACGGCAGAGGAAGTGGATGCCAAGTTGCAACACATTATGACCGGTATTTATCACAACTGTGCCAATGCCGCAAAAGAATACGGTATGGAGGGCAACTACGCAGCAGGTGCGAATATCGCAGGTTTCTTGAAGGTTGCGAATTCTATGCTTGCATACGGTGTAGTCTGATTTTAAAGCCACACACCCCGGAAAAGCCCGTAAGAACCCTTATGGGCTTTTCGTTTACCGTGCGCTTTGCCGTTGGCAAAGGCACAATGCAAAACAGAAAGGACTGGATAGCATCATGTATCGGATTCTGAAAAAGGAAGTGCTCAATTCCACGGTCACATTGATGGAGATTGAAGCGCCGGCAGTTGCGAAAAAAGCGAATCCCGGACAATTTATCATTTTACGCGTGGATGAAAACGGAGAGCGGATCCCGCTTACCATTGCCGATTACGACGCGGCGCGCGGTAGTGTGACGATCATTTTCCAGATCGTCGGCGCGACGACGGAGAAACTTAACCACAAAGCGGCAGGGGAGTTTATTCAGGATTTTGTCGGTCCGCTCGGAAAAGCCACCGAAACGGAAGGCAAGAAAAAAGTCGCCGTGGTCGGCGGCGGCGTGGGATGCGCAATTGCGTATCCTGTGGCGAAAAAATTCCACAGCCAAGGAACGGAAGTGCATGCGATTATCGGATTCCGGAATCGGGATCTCGTCATTCTGGAACCGGAATTTCGCGCCGCGTCCGATCGATTGTTTCTGATGACGGACGACGGCAGTGCCGGAGAAAAAGGACTGGTGACGGACGCACTCAAACGCCTGATTGAAAGCGGGGAACAGTATGACGAAGTGATCACGATCGGTCCGCTTGTTATGATGAAATTTGTCTGCCGTCTGACGAAAGAATACGGGATCAAAACGGTCGCCAGTATGAATCCGATCATGATTGACGGAACCGGTATGTGCGGCGGATGCCGTCTGACGGTGGGGGGCGAGACAAAGTTTGCTTGCGTGGACGGTCCGGAATTCGATGGTCATCTGATTGATTTTGAGGAAGCGATTGCCCGTTCGTCCATGTATAAACCGTTTGAGTGTGCCGCGCATGAAACGGTTTGCAATCTGTATCAAAAGGAGGTGCGATAAAATGCCGGATATGTCTTTGCAAAAGCATCCTATGCCGGTGCAGGAGCCGGCGGAACGCGCCCGAAATTTTAAAGAAGTTGCGCTCGGCTATACGGCGGAGCAGGCAGTGGCAGAGGCAAACCGTTGTCTGCATTGCAAAAATATGCCGTGCGTCGGTGGCTGTCCGGTGAAAATTCAGATTCCTGCATTCATCGCGGCAACGGCGGCGGGAGATTTTGAAGGCGCTTATCGCATTCTGACGGAATCATCCTCTTTGCCGGCGGTGTGCGGACGGGTGTGCCCACAGGAAAATCAGTGTGAGGGAAAATGTGTACGCGGCATCAAGGGCGAATCTGTTGCAATCGGACGGTTGGAACGATTTGTTGCGGATTATCATAACGCACATGCAACCGCGCAACCTGAAAAGCCCGTGCCGAACGGGCATCGCGTGGCGGTGGTCGGCAGCGGTCCTGCAGGACTCACCTGCGCGGGAGATCTTGCGAAGCGCGGTTATGCGGTGACGGTTCTGGAAGCGTTACATACTGCGGGTGGCGTATTGGTATACGGAATTCCGGAATTCCGGCTTCCGAAGTCCATTGTGGCAAAAGAAATTGAGGGGCTGAAAGCACTTGGCGTGGAAATCGCGACCAATACCGTGGTCGGAAAAACCGTTTCCATTCCGGAATTGCAGGCGGAGGGCTATGAAGCGGTGTTCATCGGCTCCGGCGCAGGTTTGCCCCGATTTATGAATATTCCGGGGGAGCATCTCAAAGGGGTATATTCCGCAAACGAATTTTTAACCCGTGTGAATCTGATGAAAGCTTATCTGCCGGACAGCGATACGCCGATCCAACATGGAAAGCACGTCGCCGTTGTCGGCGGCGGAAATGTGGCGATGGACGCGGCGCGTTGCGCTTTGCGGCTTGGTGCGGAGGAAGTTTCCATTGTATACCGCCGTTCGCTTGACGAGCTTCCCGCGCGCAAAGAAGAAGTGGAACACGCAATGGAAGAAGGCATTCGCTTCCGGATTTTAACCAATCCAACGGAAATTCTTGGAGACGAGACAGGATTTGTAACCGGTATGCGGTGTGTCGAGATGGAACTGGGCGAGCCGGACGCCTCCGGTCGCCGCCGCCCCGTAGAGAAACCGGACAGTGCGTTTGTATTGCCTTGCGATTGTGTCATCATGGCGATCGGCACTTCTCCGAACCCGTTGCTTCGCACCACAACGCCCGGACTGGAATGCAACAAACACGGCGGGATCATTGTTGTAGAGCAGACCGGTGAGACTTCTCTTGCCGGTGTGTACGCCGGCGGTGACGCGGTGACCGGCGCGGCAACGGTGATTCTTGCCATGGGTGCCGGCAAAATTGCCGCCGAAGCGATTGACCGGTATCTGGGGCAGAAGTAAGAAAGGGGAAGAACTCTCGTGAAACTGTTTTTGAAAACGGGCACAGGCGATCTTACCGTGTGTACCGCACCGGATGCCGCGTCCAACCGGATTCTGCCGGAAGGAGCAGACGAAACTTTGCCCAACTTATACGCGCAGGATACGCTCCCCGTTCTTTACACGGAAACATTGCCGTATCCGACTGAATTTCCGCAAACCGGATGTGGTTTCACCTATGCCGTTTTTCAGCCGAAAGATACGGAGGCTTTTGCGGTCGCGTATTGCCATTTTACGGAAGAAACCGGCGAGGATGGCGAGATTGCGCGCATTGCCAATGCCGTGCAGACCGTTGACCGGATCCGGCAGCATTTTCCGGAGAGCAAAGAAGCCATTTTGCTGTGCGGGAAAACGGCGGGAAAAGACAGCTACGCCGGCGGGATGCTTGCGGCAAACGGATTCACCTATCACGAAACACTGCATGTTTGGCACAGCGTGGAGCTGACGCTTTCGGCAGAACCGGACGGCTTTGCCATGACGCTTTGATCGCATGTGGAAAAACAAGAAAAAAACTGTACGATGCCCTCTTGACAAACCACAGCTTTTGTGGTATGATAGCATCGTACCGTTTGCAGATGTAGTTCAATGGTAGAATTTCAGCTTCCCAAGCTGATTACGCGGGTTCGATTCCCGTCATCTGCTCCAAAAAGCACTTACCGAAAGGTAAGTGCTTTTTTATAAAATTCACTTTCCGTCTGCCTTTCCCGAAACTTTCCTCTTTATTCCCTATATGTCCTTGCAAAATGTCGGATTTTGCAGTATTCTGTTCTTGTTCGCATCCGGCGACGAAATATGACAAACTTTTTTTGACAAAGGATTTTATATGGAACTTACAGAAAAATGGACGACGGAGCGCGTATGGGAATGGTATCGGCAAATCCCGTGGATTCGCGGTTACAGCGGACTGCCTTCCAACTGCGTCAATGGAATTGCATTATGGCAGGAATATGGACATGAAGCGGTTTTCAAACGGTTGGAGCAGGAATTCCGCATAGCAAGAGAAACCGGATTGAACGCGGTCAGCGTCTGTGTGGAATTCGCGGTCTGGGATGCACAGCATGACAGCTTTTTTCGAAATTTGGAAGACTATCTTGCTTTGGCGCATCGGCATGGATTGTGGGTGATGTTGACGCTCGGCAATGACCGCACAGCCATCCGGAGCGAAGCGGTTTCATTTGGAAAACAGACGCCGGACAGCGGCTATTACAGTGGAATGCAGAGCAGACAAAGCGCTTGGGATCTGGCAGAGAAGGAAACGCTTCTTTTCGACGATCCGGATTTGCTTGCCCGGTATGTACAGATGGTGACGGAGCTTGCCGCGCGATATGGGCAGGATCCCCGGCTGTTATTGTGGAATGTTTGGGACGGAATCTGGAACTTTCGTTCTGTCGGACAAATTTTGCCCGTGGTGGAACAATCCTTTGCCATTTTACGGAAGCAGGGTGTTTGTCAGCCATTGACGGCAAGCGTACGGTTTCCCCAAACGGAAGCGGATGACACGGCGCAAAATCGGGTACTTGCCCTTTCAGATGTGATTGCATTCCATTGCTATGATTCTTACCTGCGTGCCGTTCCGTTGTTTGCGCGTCTGAAACAGTACCATCGTCCGCTCTTTTGTACGGAGTGGCTCAATCGCTGTGCGGGGAATGATGTAGAACATCTGCTCCCCCTATTTTGGCTGGAAAAAATCGGCTCTTTTCATGAAGGGTTGATGCAGGGCTTTTTGCAAACCTATCAACCGATTGCCGATTCCTATGTAAGAGCGTTTACAGAAACGGATTTTCCGTTCACACGATGGCAGCATCCGTTGTACCGTTTCAATGGGTTACCGTATGAGCCAAAGGAGATTGAAGTATTCCGTCGGTTTGCCGGACTATCGGACGATTTGTCAAAGCTGACGCGTACCCCGTGATGCGTCCCCCATTTGGTTGAAAATCAAAGGACTGTTCCAAGCACCGTGCAGGTTGTTGGAACAGTCCTTTTGGGCGGAACCCAATTGGATCATGGCGGAAGATGCTTGTCCTGCGGCAGAAGCGGAAGATATTCTGCAAAACGGTGTGCGCGGATGGGCATAACCGGATGAGAAACGTCGTCAAAATGCAGAATGAGCGCAGGAGAGATGCCGCGGTAATATTCGGTAAAGTACCACCGGCTCAGCTTGCCCGCGGCAATCAGATGCTTTGCGGTGGCATGATAGGAAAAGTAAGCCATGGATGCAGTATGCCAAAAAAACGGGAAATCATACTTTCAAAAAAAGATTGCGCTTGTAAAAACGGGGGAAATATGTTACAATAAAAACAGTCTACCGGAAAAGGGGAAAAACGCATGATCAAAGCCATTTGGATCGACATAGACAATACCCTGCTTGATTTCGACGCTTATGTCAAGCAGACCATGCAGACCGGATTTGCCAAATTCGGTCTACGCGCCTATACGCCGGATATGTATTTGGTTTTCACCGAAGAAAATAATGCATTGTGGCATCAGATCGAACAGAAGCAATTGACTTTTCCCAAACTGGAAAAGATCCGATGGAACCGCGTGTTTGCACGTTTGGGAATTTCTTTTGACGGTACGGTATTTGAACGATATTTCCGCGCCTGTCTGTATGACAGTGCGATCTTGGAAGCGGGGGCGGCGGAAATGCTTGCGGCGTTACAGGGAAAGTATCTTTTGTGCGTGGCAAGTAACGGACCATACGAGCAGCAACTGCATCGCTTGGAGATTGCGGGAATCAAACCGTATTTTGACGGTTTCTTCATTTCGGAAAAGATCGGAGCGTCCAAACCCGCGCACGAATTTTTCGATGCGGCGTTCGCCGCACAAAATGCGGGACGCAGTTTGCCGATCTCACCGGCGGAAACGCTGATCTTGGGGGATTCTTTAACTTCGGATATCGCCGGGGGCAAAGCCTATGGGATGCAAACCTGCTATTATCTGCGCGGGCGCAAGCCGTCTACGCCGCAAACAGCGGATTTTACCGTAGAACATCTGTCGGATTTTCCCGCCCTGCTGAAAAATCTGTCCAAAGAAGAAAAACGCAAATAGAAACAAGATCCTCCCCCCAGTGCTTTTGCACCGGGAGAGGATCTTGTTTAAAAAGGTTGGAACCCGAAACCTTTATTCCGGTTTTTTCAAATAGGCTGCGAGGTCTGACTGTGCCGAGGTAGCGGGAGCCGCCTCATAGTCGCGTAAGAATCGCCGGACCGCGCGGAGTAATCCTGCGCTCAGTCCCAAGGTGAGGGCAAGTGCGGCGGCAATAGCCGGCTCCATCACCGCGAATGCGCAAAGCGACAGAATGGCAAGCGCCAGCAGACAGTGTACCCGACGGATGGGGCGGGCTGTTTTCCGAACGATTTTGGCAGAAGAAAGATTCAACATCATAGGTACCTCCTGAGATCGTGTGCATCACACGTTTTTTCTTTGTGCCCTGAGTATAGCACAACAAAGGTACATGATATTGTACTTTATATCGAAAAATAGTCGGTTTTAAAAAGTTTTGAAAAATTTAATTCAGACGCGCTTGATGTCCGCGTCTGTCAGACCAAGGCGGCTACCGATGATATAAGCGTTCAGGAATTTGCATCCTTGGTCGTGATCGGTGTTGCTGTGGGAATCCGAACCGAAAGTGAATTTGCTTCCGGCTTCTTTGGCAAGCTTCAGAATGCGGAAATACGGATCGGCTTCCAGTTTGGCGACGGTGTCGTCCTTTGCAAACTCAGAGGTATTGATCTCAAATGCGATGCCTTTGCCTGCGGCTTCGCTGAAACAGTCTCCGTATTGATTGTCGGAGATAAGCGGCAACAGCAGTCTCTTATCATAGGGGCAGCACACGGCGGCAAACGGATGTGCCATGGCGGTGATATAAGGCGCAATATCACTGCGGATGGCGTCATAGTAGGCTTGCAGCATAAAATCTGCATGTGCCTGCATAGGCTGGTAGAGATTTTTGGGCATGATGATGTGCGTGTGAGAGTTCGGAACCAGCAAGACGTCCAGTTGCTTTGCATGTTCCACGGTGATGGCAGGCTTGTGGGCAAGCGGAGAGAACTCCACTTCTGCACCGAACAAAATCCGAAGCCCTTTCGGATCCTCTTTTGCAATTTCGTCCTTTAATTGCAGAATATATGGGAAATCCTGTACACGATAGAACGGATCGTTGCCGAGGTCCGGCATGCCCTCCACCTGATGATCCCATAAATGATCGGTGAAAGCGATGGTATCCAGCCCCAACTCATGCGCTTTTTGAATGTAATAGGCGACGGTTGCGGTGGGTTTTGCGCAAAGGGAAAGATGTGTGTGGACGTGTAAATCCTGTAAAACGTTCATAAAAACAGAAACCTCCTTGCTCTGTGGTTGTTTGTTGTCGCTAGTATAGCACGATTTCCGGAGACTGTCAAGCGGATTGCGCGTTCTTTTCAAAAAAATATGTATGAAAACGGTTGGCTGCACATCTTTGCAGATTTTTTTGAAATTTGTCCAAAAAAAGCAGTCAATCCGCCGATTTCCTATTGCAATTCCGAATGGTCTATGTTATAATAAACATAATCAAGGTATTTGTTTGGATAAAATGTTACATTTACACCAATTTGCATATAAAATATGGAAAGCTGACAGGCACATTCCGCTGGGTGAAAAATGACGGCATGCGGTTGTGTTTTGGATAGAAGTGAGGATATTATGAAGTTCCTGCAACAATTAAAAGCGACTGCACGGCGATGGCGGTTGATGGGAATTGACTGCTTGCTCTATGTGGCGGTATTCGGAATCGGCTATCCGCTTTGCAGGGGATTCGCCGCAGATACCACCCCACGGGCGGGAATCTATTTTGCGAGTGTCGCCTGCTTTGGTCTGCTTTTGTTTGTGTGTCGCTTTACCTTGCGGATTTATCGCACCGTCTGGAGATTCCCGAATGTGACGGCATATTTTCAGTTGGTGGCGGCAGACGCCTGCGCGTTTCTTTTGGGCAGACTGCTTGTGTTTTTGCTTCCCGTGAAAATCGGATTTTTCTGGCATGCCGCGCTGTGTGCGGCGGTACTTGTCCTGACGTTGCTTTCCCGCTTTGCTTATCAGCGGTATTATCAGCTTTCGCACATGCAACTCAAGGAGCCGCATAAGATCGGTGTGGCGATTGTCGGTGCGGGACAGGTCGGCGTATTGCTTGCGCAGGAACTGCAATATCATCCGGCGTCTCACTATACACCGCTTTGCTTTATTGATACGGATCGGAACAAAATCGGCAATTATATCTGCGGGCTGAAGGTCTATCCGGAGTGCAAAGAAACACTGGAAATGCTGAAAGAACAGCCGATCGCGGAAATTTTTCTGACCGTACCGAATTGTGACGGGCAGTTGGTACAGCGACTTTATAATGATTACAGTCAGACCAAATGCAAAGTGAAAATATATGATTTCCCGATCAAAGACGATATAGATCCGGCGGCGCATCCCGAACGGGTGATCCGGGAAGTGCAGATTGAGGATCTTCTGTTCCGGCAGTCGTTGCATCTGGATGCGCATCCGGTGCAAAACTATCTGTCCGGCAAGATTGTTATGGTCACGGGCGGCGGCGGATCCATCGGCAGTGAGATTGCAAGACAGATTGCCGCATGTTCTCCGAAAATGCTGGTGTTGGTCGATATTTACGAAAACAATGCCTATGATATTCAGCAAGAATTGTTGCAGACCTATCATGGCGCGCTCCCGCTTGCAGTGGAGATCGCTTCGGTGCGCGATCCGGAGCGTATGCGCGTTGTGTTTGCGCAATATCATCCGCAGGTCGTGTTTCATGCCGCCGCACATAAGCATGTGCCGCTGATGGAGCATAGCTGTACGGAAGCCATCAAAAACAATGTGTTCGGCACCTATCACACGGCAAATCTGGCAGAGGAATTCGGTGTGGAAAAGTTTGTACTGATTTCCACGGATAAAGCGGTGAACCCGACCAACATCATGGGGGCTTCCAAACGGATGTGCGAGCAGGTGATCCAGTGCAGAACGGACAGCGCCACCTCGTTTGCGGCAGTGCGCTTCGGCAATGTGCTGGGTTCCAACGGCTCAGTGATTCCGCTGTTCAAACGGCAGATCGCGCAAGGCGGTCCCGTTACGATCACAGATCCCCGGATCATCCGGTACTTTATGACGATTCCGGAGGCAGCATCCTTGGTGCTGACCGCCGCGACGATGGCAAAAAGCGGCGAGTTGTTCGTATTGGATATGGGAAAACCGGTCAAAATCCTGGAGCTTGCGGAAAATATGATCCGCTTGTGCGGCAAGGTGCCGTATGAGGAAATCCCCATTATTTTCACAGGGCTTCGCCCCGGAGAGAAACTGTGGGAAGAACTGCTGATCAAGCAGGAGAATATGACCAAAACGGAAAACGACTTGATTTTTGTGGAACATGACACTCCGCTTCCCCGTGCGCAGGTGGAAGAAAAATTGCAGGTGCTCAAAGAAGCGGTCGCAAAAGCGGAAAAAACGTTCCAAATACAGCCGATTTTTGAAGCGATGCACGCGGTTGTGGAAACCTATCACGATCCGGAAACGGTGAATGCCGACGCAGAAAAAGCAGAAGAAATGCGGGAAAGCGGCGCACTTGCCGAAACGGATCACGCACAAAGAGCCGCCGTTTAAGCGGTAGTCAAATAAAAACCCCCGAAAGCATGGCGAAAGCCGCTTCGGGGGTTTGTTGTTTGGAGCTGCTGGAATTTATGCAAAAAATCCGGCGATGGATTCTATTTTTGCCGGTTGTCCGTCTGTGCACAGCTCTAAAATCAGTTTGGAAGTACGAATGGCGGGAATGGGGCAGATCCGGCAATGACCGATGCGTTCTCCGGAAAACAACAGGACCTTACGGGTGGTGCTGCCTGGCGTGCATGCATACAGCCGGAAATGACAAACAGCTTGTCCGTTTTGCAGGGCTTCCGAGATGCGGACGCGGTTGATTAACTGTACGGGGGCGTGCGCTTCTTGGGTAACGGTATAGGTATTTTCCGCAACTTGCTCCAATTTGCCACATAAACGGGGCGTTTCGTATACCGCGCGTACCCGCGCGGCAAAGGCGGCAAGGCGTGCGCAATCTGCCTGCGGGAGCAAACCGTGCGCGTCGGGACCGATGTTTAAGAGCAGATTGGTGCCATGTCCGACCGATGCTTCGTACATGCCGAACAGTTCCTCTGTGGATTTCAGATCCTCCTGCTCCCCATCGTAAAACCAAGTGCTGCGCAACCGGCAATCGCATTCCGCAGGCAGAAACACCGGTTCGGTGAGCGGTTTTCCCGCGTCGTCGCGGATGGAATCCCAAGTGTGCGAAACCGCGTAAACGCATTCGGACGGCGCATAGCCATCCTCGTTGCCTACCCAACGGGTGCCGACTGCCCATTCCGGATCGCAGAAGGTCAACAGTTTTGGCTGCAAGGACAACATGGCATGCGCAATGCGCTTTTTGTCGTAAACGTGTCCTTCCGAACCGCAACCGTCAAACCACAGATAATCGATTTTCCCATAACGGCTGAGCAATTCCGAAATCTGCCGGATGAAATAATCGTCATATTCCACGCCGTCGGTAAACGGAACCGCGCCGCCCCACTGCGCCGGAGAATAGTACAGTCCGACCTTCATATCGTATTTGCGGCAGGCGGCGACATATTCCGCGATCACATCGCCCTTGCCGTTTTTCCAAGGGGTATTTGCCACCCCGTAATCGGTGGTATCGGTCTGCCAAAGGGCAAATCCGTCGTGATGCTTTGCGGTGAGAATGGTGTAACGCGCGCCGGCTTCTTTTGCTGTGCGAACCCATTGTTCACAGCCCAGCTGCTCCGGCAAAAACGCAGACGCGGGCATGGGACGCTGATCCCAGTCGGTATGGTGCGGATAAAAGGTACGGATACCGAAGTGGAAAAATACGCCGAATTCCCAATTCAGAAAATCCAGCTGTTTTGCAAGCGGTTTTGGTTGCATAAAGATCTCCTTTCGACCGCGGATGCGGTCGGATCCATTTTTTTCGCAGGGGCGGGGGCGCACATTGCAGGCGCTTTCAGAATTCCAGTTCCATTCCATCAAAGGCAACGGTCATCGGAATGGTTTGCAGAATAGACTCGGTTTCTTTTTGCGAGGGGTGCAGGGTTCTGGCAAGATGCGACGCAATCAGTTTCCCGCCTTCTTTTTGCATTTGGCAGGCGCGGATCTCCCTGACCATCATGCGGAGCATGGGAATGGTGTTGTGTTCAAAGATCCGCCAGTCGTCTCTGTCTCCCACCGTGCAGTCCAACACCATCAGATCGAATTGGTATTGCTTCATGACTTCCCAGGACGGACGTAAAAACCATGCGCCGTCCAGACCATAGAACAGCGCTTTCTGATCGGGGGTGATGAGAATGTAATGCAGGGCGAAGTCGTCGCGCGTCAGAATCACGTCGTGATTGGCAAGTAGCGGAATGACAGAAAAATCGTGCAGGGAAAATTGTACAAATGGTGTGGGATGCAGATAGGTGAGATTTGGGTGTGGTCCGATCCTGGCGGCTGTTTTTTCGGAACAGCACACCCGGATCGGGTGATGCTGTGCCAACCTGTGCACAGAATCTTTGCAGCAGTGGTCCGCGTGATGGTGCGTGATCAGAATATCCGAAACATCCTGATACAGATCCGGACGTCCGATGCTTTCGGCAAAATCAAAAATATGTGCGCCGCAGTCGATCATCAGCCGATTGTTTACCAGCACCGCGGAATCCCTGCGAAAAAAGTCTCCTTTACAGGAAATATCCCAGTCTGCCGCACCGGTTCCGAGAAACAGAAGTCGGTTCATTTTTTCTCCTTTCTCTGTGCTTTTTGGTTTGGGATTTGCAGGTTGCCCTCATTGTAGCATATTTTGTTTTGTTATGCAAGAATTTTTCTGCATTTTTTCAGGGAGCGGCAGCTTCCGGAGAAAATTCGTAAGAAAATCGTAAAAAAATGAAGATACCTCTTGCATATTCCGGATTTTCTGCTATAATATTAGGTATAGTCGGTTTCTTTTGGGAAAGTGCGTCCGCATTTTTCCGAACTGACGCAAAAGATAGAAAGGAAGAAACAGTCATGACGGATTTTTTTAAGAAATTAAGCACGTTCCGCAAACAGGCGCCGGTTTTGCGCCCGAAGTTTGATGTGTCGTGCGATTTTGCTTCCCGCAGTGCAGAGCAACCGCAGACCAAGGCGGTTTTCTGCGCCAAAGGAGAATATCAGATCAATGTTGCCGATCTTGCGATTGCAACCGGCATCGTCAGTGCTTGTGCGGGTATTTGCGCGCTTGTCTCGCTGTTTCATCAAAAATAATCCCCGTTTTATAGTTTTATAAAGGAAAAGTTTGTCGGATGAAATTGGAAGAAGGAGTCGTTTTTTCATGGAATCGGAAGCATCAATGAAGGAAACAGCAATGGCAACCTATCGCCGGTGGCTGGAATGTGCCGACGAGGCAACCAAAACAGAATTACACGCAATGAAACAGGATCAGGATATGCTGTACTTCCGGTTCATGTCCAATCTGCAATTCGGGACGGCGGGACTCAGAGGACTGATGGGCGCCGGCACCAACGCGATGAACGTTTACACCGTTGCGCAGGCAACGCAGGGACTTGCGGAATATATTTGTGCGCAGGGCAAGGCGGAGCGCGGTGTCGCGATTGCGTGGGACAGCCGGATCAATTCCGTGCTGTTTGCCAAAACGGCGGCAGAAGTGCTTGCCGCAAACGGGATCCCCGCATATCTGTTTGACGAATTGCGTCCCACACCGGAGCTTTCCTTTGCTTTGCGGCATCTCGGATGTATTGCGGGAATCAATATCACCGCCTCTCATAATCCGAAGGAATATAACGGTTACAAGGCATATTGGGAGGATGGTGCGCAGATTTCACCCGAACAGGCGGCAGAGATCAGCGGCTATATCGGAAAGATCGATCTGTTTACCGGCGTCAGACGGATGCCGTTTGAACGTGCAGTCAAGTCCGGTATTGTGCGGATTCTGAATAAATCGTTTGACGAAGAATATCTGCGGTGCGTGATGGCGCAGGCAGTCAACCCTGACGTAATCAAGCAGGTTGCGGGTGATTTGAAGATTGTGTACACGCCGTTACACGGCGCGGGGTACCGGTTGGCGCCGGAAGTACTGAAGCGCATGGGCTTTACGCATATTTATCCGGTGAAAGAACAGATGCAGCCAAACGGGGAATTTCCAACCGTGAAAAACCCCAATCCCGAATATAAGGAAGTATTCACCATCGGCAGAAAACTGGCGGATGAAGTGGGAAGCGACCTGATCGTTGCGACCGATCCGGACGCTGACCGCACCGGTATCATGGTACGCGGCGCGGACGGAAATTTTGTAACGCTGACAGGCAATCAGGTCGGCGCCCTGCTATTGGATTATATTATCACGGCACTGGAAGAGACGCACACGATGCCGAAGCATCCGTATGCGGTCAAATCCATTGTTTCTACGGAACTTGCCACCCGCATTTGCGAGGTGCACAACGTGACATTGCACAATGTGCTGACGGGATTCAAGTTTATCGGCGAAGTAATCAAACAGTATGAGCAAAGCGGCGACGGTACGTTTTTGTTCGGCTTTGAGGAAAGCTATGGCTATCTGAAAGGCACTTATGCACGGGATAAAGACGCTATCGTTGCAACTATGTTGATCTGCGAGATGGCGGCATATTACAAAACCAAGCACATGACGCTGGCAGACGCATTGGACGCATTGTATGCGCGATATGGTTATTATGCGGATCGGACGATTGCGGTCAATATGGGCGTAGGACTTGCAGGGCAGAAAGCCATGAAAACCGTGATGGAACGTTTGCGGGCAAACCCGCCGGCGGCGATCGGAGAAGAAGCAGTCGTTTCCGTGCGGGACTATCTTGCGCAGACGGTGACGGATCTGCGCACGGGAAATGTCACGCCGACCGGACTGGTAAAATCGGACGTTCTGTATTATCAGACGAAAAACGGCAATGTAGTGGTAGTTCGCCCGTCCGGCACCGAACCGAAGGTCAAATTGTATCTCTTGCTACACGGGGATGACCGCGCGCAGGCAGAACAAATTTTGGAAAAGGCACAGGAAGCCACGGCGTCCTGGCTGCAATAATTCCGAACAAAAAATGAAAAGGACTGTCTGATCTCAGTACAGGCTTGCCTGCAAAGTGCGGGATGCCCCCCTGACTTTGGCGGTCCTTTTGTTTTCCGGTACATGCCGGAGGAAAGGATGGAGGGTATGGCAGAACGGATCTACACCATTCCCACGAATGAAGCGTTTGACGCGGGGCTGACAGAGGGGGCATGCACATGTCCGTTTTGTACCTTATATACCCGCTTTGAACAAAATGAACTGGAGCTGATTCTCGGCGCGTCCATGATGGAACCGGATGTTCGGATCCAGACCAACCGGCAAGGATTCTGCAAACGGCATTTCAAGAAAATGCTGACGATGAAAAACCGCCTGGGACTGACCTTGATGCTGGAAAGTCATCTGGACGAGCTTCGCCGGGAAATGAATGACGCGCTGATTACGCTTTCTCCGGGGGCTGCGGCGGTGAAGCGCGTGGAAGCGTTGGAATCCTCCTGCTATCTTTGCAATCGGGTGGCGCGAAACTTTGAAAAAATCTTTGAGACTGCCGCTCTTTTGTATGAAGAAGATCCGGCATTCCGCAAAAAATTACAGGGACAGCCGTATTTTTGTCTGCCGCATTATAAGGCGTTTTTGCAGACGGCAAAACGCTTGCAGAATAAAAAGACCTACGCGGCGTGTTATCGGGACGCAAACGCGGTGATGACCGCTTATTTTGACGCATTGCGGGAGGATGTGAAACATTTTTGCCGCAAATTTGATTACCGCTATGAGGAGGAGCCGTGGGGAAACGCAAAAGATGCGCCGGAACGTGCAGTGTCGTTTCTGAAAGGCAAAGACGCAAGCGACTGACGCACGGGCGGGAGCATGGAGAAAACCGGCGGGAGGGAGAAACCGTATGGCAAAACGCTATCTTGACGCACCGGTGACGGTATTACCCGGCATCGGCGGCAAACGTGCACAGGCGTTTGCCCGCCTTGGGATTGAGCGGGTGCGGGATCTGTTATACCATTTCCCGCGCGGCTATCAGAACCGGGGCGAGATCCGCCGGCTTTCCGATGGGCTAGACGGAGAAGTATCGTCGTTTCTCTTAACCGTGGCAAGCATGCCGCAGACATTTACCTTGCGCGGCGGCATCGCTTTGCTGAAATTCCGCGCATTTGATGAAAGCGGACGGTGCGAAATCGCGTATTTCAGACAGAATTATCTGAAAGACGTTTTTACCGTCGGCGCGCAGTTTCGGTTCTTCGGGCGCCTGCAAAAGCGTAGCGGCGTTTTTACGCTGACATCGCCGGCCTATGAACCGGTGATCGAGGGACGGGCTTTGCCGCCGCTGTATCCGGTCTATCCTCTGTCTACGGGGCTGACGCAGAAAATAATTTCGGCTGCGGTGCGCGCCGCGCTGACCTTGCCGCAGGATTGGGAAGCGGAGGATCCGCTTCCGAAAGCCGTTCGTGAAAAATATGATTTGTGCGATTTGCGCACCGCGCTGTATGCGGTCCACCTGCCGCAGGATTTTGCGTCGGTTGCAAAGGCAAAAGAACGGTTTGTGTGGGAAGAATTGTTTTTCTTTGCGCTGGGAATTGTCAGCGGCAAACGTGCGCGTCCTCATGGCGCGCCGATTCTGCAAATTCCTTCGGAGATGGAAAAAGCATTTACACAGATTTTGCCGTTTACGCCGACCGGCGCGCAAATGCGGGTGATCCGCGAAATCGAAGCGGATTTACAGAATCCGAACGGTACGCCGATGGCGCGCTTGGTCAGCGGAGACGTGGGAAGCGGCAAAACGGTTTGCGCGGCGGCGGCGGCTTATTTTGCCGCGGCAAACCATTTGCAGAGCGCACTGATGGTGCCGACGGAAATTCTGGCGCAGCAGCATGCGCAGGATCTGACGCCATTACTTGGCAAATTAGGCGTACGGGTGGGACTTCTGACCGGTTCGCTGTCTGCCGCTGCCAAACGGAAGGTGCGACAGGCATTGCAAGCGGGAGAACTGGATCTTTTGATCGGTACCCATGCGTTGATTACGGAGGAAGTGCAGTTTGCCAATCTCGGCTTGGTGATCACGGATGAACAGCATCGATTTGGCATTTTTCAACGTGCCGCACTTGCGGAGAAGGGCAAAGTCCCGCACATGCTGGTGATGAGCGCTACTCCGATTCCCCGCACACTTGCGTTGATTCTGTATGGCGATCTGGCACAGTCTGCGGTAGATGAAATGCCGCCGGGACGGCAAAAGGTGGATACCTTTGTTGTGGACGGCAGTTACCGTCCGCGCTTGCAGGCGTTTTTGCGAAAAACTGTTTTCAGCGGACATCAGGCGTATGTGGTTTGTCCGTGCATTGAGCAAACGACGGAGGCAGACGAGGAGGATATCCCGCTTTTGCCGTTTGCGCAAGCGGGAAATGCAGATATTCCGATGGAGGAGGTGGCATTGCCAAAGTTACAGGCGGCAGTGGACTACGCCACGGAATTGCAACGTGCGCTCCCGGACTGCAAAGTAATGTTTTTGCACGGAAAAATGAAATCCGCCGAAAAAGAAGCCGTTATGGAGCAGTTTGTTGCAGGAAAGATCGGCATTCTGGTTTCCACCACCGTGATTGAGGTGGGGGTGAATGTGCCGAATGCCACGTTGATGGTGGTGGAAAATGCGGAACGCTTTGGCTTGTCGCAACTGCACCAGTTGCGCGGACGTGTCGGACGGGGACAGGCAAAAGCTTATTGCGTGTTGGTGTCGGACGCCAAAGGGGAAAATGCGCGCCGACGGCTTGCTGTAATGAAAGCGACGAATGACGGCTATCAGATTGCACAGGAAGATCTTGCATTGCGCGGTCCGGGGGATTTCTTCCCCTCCGCAGAGGGGGAAGCGCGTCAGCACGGTGCGTTTCGCTTTCGATTTGCAAATTTATGTGAAGATATGGCGGTATTGCAAGCTGCGTTTGCCGCCGCAGAATGGGTGCAGAAAACAGACGATTTGCGTTTGGAGGAAAAAGAAAAATTACAAAGCGAAATGGCACAGAATGGCGGTTTGTTTGCCACGGAAAAGTTTTGAGAATATTTCGGAACAGGCGGATAGAATAATTTATTAAGGAAGAAAGCAGGCTTATCATGATCGATTTACGGGTGACAGAGAAAGAATTTTTGGAGCGCCATGTCAAAGAAGGCGGTGTAGCGGTGGATTTTACGATGGGGAATGGACATGATACACAGTGGCTCTCCCAGCGTGTAGGGAAAACGGGGCATGTTTATGCGTTTGATATTCAGGAGCAGGCAAAAAGAAATACGGAAGCGCGGCTTCGGGAAGCCGGATGCCCGGAAAATTATACCTTGATTCTGGATTCGCATTCCCACGTGAAGCAATATGTCAAAGAGCCGATTTGTGCAGGTATGTTCAATTTAGGGTATCTGCCGGGGAGCGGGAACAAACAGCTGACCACCTTGCGTGCGACAACGATGCCGGCAGTGGAGGCGGCGATTGACCTGCTTGCGCCGGACGGCGGTATTTTGCTTGCGGTTTATCCGGGGCATGAAGAAGGCAGATTGGAGGGGGAAATGCTGACGGCTTATTTTGCACAACTGGATCGAAAAGAGATCTGCGTGTCCTGCCTGCGCATTGTAAATTCTCCGGATTCCCCATTTTTCTTTCTGATCGAGAAAAAATAAGTTTGTGTCAAATCCGGGCACTTATGCCCTGTGTGAAGAAAAGGAGCTTTTTATGTCTATTGAAGCTGTTCGTACTTATCTTGCATCTTATGGCATGGCAGATCGCATCCGCGAGCTGCCCGCATCCTCTGCGACCGTTGCGCTTGCCGCACAGGCGCTTGGAACGGAAGAAGCAAGAATTGCAAAAAGTCTTGCATTTCTTGTGGATGGGAAAGCCATTCTGATTGTGACGGCAGGAGATCGGAAAATTGATAACCATTTATATAAATTACGTTTCGGTACCAAAGCAAAAATGCTTACGCCGGAACAGACGCTGGCAATGATCGGGCATCCGGTTGGCGGCGTTTGCCCGTTTGCCTTGCCCGAAACGGTAACGGTTTATTGCGACGAATCCCTCAAACGCTTTTCCACCGTATTCCCTGCCTGCGGCACCACCAATTCTGCGATGGAACTATCCTGTGAAGAATTATACCGGGTTTCCGGTGCGGTCGAATGGGTGGATTTGTGCAAGCCGTTTGCTGTACCTGCGGAGGGGGAGAATGTTTCATCTATTTCGTAAAAAACAGGATCCGGACAACCCCGCGTTCCGTCGAAAAATGGCGGCGCGCATTGCGGGGCAGCAAATCAAATATGTGACGGAACGCGGGGCGGATGGCGTGGACAATGTCATTGGCAGGGCGGGCGCCTTAATTTTGCGGGACGGAGAACTGTTGGTGTATGCTTCGCAAGACGTGGTATTCCGTGCGCGGGTAGAAGAATTGACCGCGTCGGAACTGATGAGCAAGGATGGTGTGATCCTCACAGCACCCGATCTTACGCAAGGAGGAAAGCTACGCACAATCATCGCTTATTACACCTATTATCTGCAAAGAAATCTTTAATGCGGAAAACGGTGCACAAAAATGCATACCAAGCGATGGAATCACGAAAATATACTCAAAATAAACAATTTTAGATCAAAAAACACAGTATTTTCACATCTTTTTTCACAAATCCAAAAAACTTTAAAAAAAGTATTGACAAAAGGGAATGGATGTGGTATACTAGTCAAGCCGCGAAAAGAGCGGCGAAGTGATCTTTGAAA
>ERZ808278.200-NODE-200-length-49583-cov-13.034405_pt1 | contig 49583 bp, 52 predicted proteins | sample MGYA00521239_ERZ808278 | MGnify/ENA primary metagenome ERZ808278 (study PRJEB31516, sample SAMN03275600) | gut metagenome | biome: mammalia-associated habitat; material: feces | host: Papio cynocephalus | place: Kenya | collected 2012-07-17 ... | reverse complement strand
AAGTACTCGTTAAACACGTTAAAAACGCTTAGAAAGGCATATAGAGCGTATTTTGCTATAAAATAAACGGTTAAATACTTTTAACCCTGTACTCGCAGATTATCAAATCAAGAGTACGTTCTTTTGTTACTTTTGGAACGCCAAAAGTAAAATAATGGAAAAGTCGTTTACGACTTTTAACATTGTAACACGTTATATAAAAAAAAGGCAAGAGCAAAAAAACTCTCACCTCCTTTGAAAAAATAATTATTTTTATAATAAAGCATCTAAACCTAATACTTTTAGTACTTCATTACTTTGTGAACATATAAAGTATGCCCAGTTAAATTTAGGGTCAACTTCTTTTATAACTTCTCTTTGAGTAAATACTAAATTTCTATATTCTTTGATGTGGTTAGGAGATACATTTGCACATTTATCTTTATCTACGAAATAAGGTAGTATTCCTGCCATTTCATCAGGTACTTCTTGACCTATACAAGCATATATATTAAATGTAAAGTTAACTAAATCTTTTATAGCTTTTTCTTCACTTGATAATTCTATATTTTGTTCTTTAGCGTTTAAATAACCTAAATTTTTATCAACGTCATTGAATTTAAATAATTCGCGTAATACATCTTTATCTAAGTTATTAGCTATTTGATTTGCTCTTATACGAGATTCTTGGTCACTTACTATTCTGTTAAAATCTTTCTTTTGTATAGTTTTTAAGTAAGTTAATCTTGTACACTCGATTTCACCTAAACGTATATAATTAGACTTTAATTCTTTAAGTTCTGCATTATCTAATTCATTTGATGAATAATAATTTGTTATGTAATCGTATGTTTGTATAAAGTTATAACAATCTGATTTAGTCATTTTACTTGCTATATCGTTTTTAAGTTTAATCCAGTTGAATGTGTAATAACCTTTGTCTGTTAATACTTCATACTCATCAACAATTATATTAAAATCTCTTTCAAGTGTAAAAGTAGTTTCAGGATATATTGCTAAATTAGCTATTCTACGTACTTGAGCATCTGTAGGACTTTCCATTTCAGATATAGCGTTTATAAGGTTTTTATTCGCATCAAAGTATTCTGCTTTCCATATATCTTGTTTTACTCTTTTGATGATAGTTGCATAATCTTCTCTATCTTCAAATCTAACTAATACTTCAGATAATGCTTTTCTTTGATTGAACCAAGATATTGAAGATAAATCTCTTATAACATTTGATGCTTGATTAACGTTTAAGTTGTTTATAAAAGCGATTTGTTCTGCATTTAGTTCCATACCTACTTTATCACGCATACCATTTCTTATTAATTCTTTTTGACGTGGTGTAGCCTCTTTTACAGTTGTATTATGGAATTTTTTTATTGTTTCTTTTAATTTTATTTTGAATGCACCTACTAATTCTATTTGACCTATAACATCTACTTCTTCTTGTTCAAATTCTATTATTATATCTTCTGATAAAAGTTTTATTTCGTCTTTAAGTTCTTTGATTTCTGCTGATTTTTTAGCGTTTTCTCTTGCTAAGTCTTTACAATCTCTCATTACTTCTACTATTTTTTGTTCTAATTCTTTTTTTAACATTTTATTTACCCCTTTTCTGTATGTTTATTATATTTTTTATTACGTATGTTACGTATGTTTTATATAAAGAGGGCGAACCAACACCCTCTTATAGACTTATATTATTTATTTAATTTAGCTAGTGTATATACTTCAATAAATTCTTTTATTGTACAAGTTGGATATAAACGTGCTAATCTTCTTAAAGTTTCAATACTACAAATCATAAAGTTAACCCCCAATTAATTTATTTATGATGAGTAGTTTAACGACTTACTCGGGTCTTCACTTAATTTATTAAGTGTCGAAAACACATCATTGATGTGTTGGTATTAGAACGGAATATCACTTTCTGCAAGTTTATTAAGTTTTTCTTCTGCATCAGATATATCATCTTTTTTTGATGAGAAATTAGTATCTTTTTTATCTAATGCTTGTATAGTTCTTGCAGTTACTTTAGCGAAAGTTCTGTATTGACCATCAGGTGTATTCCATCTATCAAATCTAAGAGAACCTTGAACAGCTACTAATCTACCTTTACCTAAGTAATTTAAGCAAAATTCACCTGCTTTACCATATACTTCTACTGGTATAAAATCAGTTTCTTTAGAACCATCTTTTTTAGTATATTCTCTATCTACTGCTATAGTGAAAGTAGCTACCATTGTACCTGTTGTAGGTATAGTTCTTACTTCTACATCTTTAGTTAATCTTCCTGTTAAAATTACGTTATTCATAATAAACCTCCTAAGTTTTAATATAAAAGCAGTTTAACGACTTGCTTGGGTCGACCTAATTAATATTATTTATTATGTTTATTTAATTTGTTAAGCATTTTTATGATGTTAACTGCTTGTGCTGAAGTTATTTTATGTAAGAATGTAACTTGTTCAGTAGTTGCAGGAGTATCTGTAACTCTTACATATAAGTCAAGTATTGCTATAACTTGTTTATAATTAACACCTATACTTTTTTGAGTAGTATTAATTATTGCTTTACGTATTTCTTGATTAACGAAATTAATTTTTGTTTGTTTAACTTTTTCCATACGAATCTCCTCCTCATTTACACATATTTTTGTATATACATATCCTTCACCTTTACAGTTTGGACACACATAATCATCTTGAATAAAACCTTCACCTTCGCACATAGGACATATATGACTTTCTCTTACATATATAGGTTTTACTGAAGTTTTTTCTACTTCTATATTATTTACTATTGAATTGATTTGAGTTATACAATTATTTAACATCTGATTACCCCCTTATAAACTAATATATTTTAAACCAAAGAACTACCTAGAAAGGTAGCTCATCAGCATATTTATTACACACATCATCAACTTCTTCAGATGAAAGAGTACTAAAGAAATCAAGTTGTTCATAACTTTCTTCGTGTGGTAATTGTAAACCTGCTATTGTAGCGTATACTAACATTTCGATTATAGAATTATTTAACATTTAAAATTCCCCCTTTAAAATAAAATTTATACTTTGAAAACAACACGCGTGGTTTTTTGCGTGTTATAGGTTTAAATGGGTTTAAATACTCGTTAAAATACTTAAACCCAGTAACTACTAAACTAATATAAGTCAATTTCAGTATTTTTAAATAAATCAATTAATTTACTAATAACACATATTCTTTGATGAGATAAAAATTTAAGTTGATTTTCAGTTAAAATATAAATAAAGTTATCTTCAAGTAATTTACTCAAGTACTGTAATTGTTTTTTTGTGCATCTGCGTTTATTACGTGTATCTGTTATAAATGATATTTGTCTATCTAATGCACGGTCATCAACTATTACAGTACGTATAACGTAATTAACAAGTGTTTCAATGCAATTAACTTGACAATTTTTAACGAATACATTTTCATTTTCAAACACATCAAAATAATTACTTTCATCTAAATAATTAAAATTAACTTTTATTTCTCCTGAATCTAAACATATTCCCTTTCTTAACATAAAATTACACCTCCAAAATAAAATAAATATACACATTAAAAAAACACACGTGGTTTTCGTGTGTTATAGGTTTAATGGGTTTAAATACTCGTTAATTAGGTGTAGAGATGCCGATAATTCTTTATGATGAGATGTATAGATGTGAGTATAGATAAGTAATTATCGTTGAAAATTTTATATTTTCAACTAGACCGTAAGGTCTAAACCTACTTCATTAACGCATTATAATAATGTAAAAAATACGAGAGAATTGATGTGGAAGAATACGTAAAAAGACATTGAAAATGTGTTTTGTAGGTGAAAAGAGGAAACATACTCGTTTCACTCATATGTTATACGTTGTATATGGGCTGTGTAACGCTTTGTAGGTATATTATGTGTGGTTACTAGGTGTGCTAGAGGGTATCTGTAGGGTGGCATATGGTGCTGTATAGGGTAGGGGCGTAGCCCCAAACGCACCTGTCTACATTGACGGAGGAAAATGTATGACGTGCGTTTACGAACAACGCGTACTCAGCGTTGTGAGCCCGCCGAAGGCGTTGGGTGGTGGTGGGGAAGAACAAGTCGAAATACCCATTAGGGTATTTCTCGAAACACACCATAGGTGTGTTGAGTATACTACGTGTGTCTATACTCTATTCACGGAGGTAACGAGTTGTTCGAGCAGGAACGGACACGTACATCGGAGCTTGCGGAGATAGTGTCCTTGCACGACGATTACACTCCCTTAGTAGAACGTGGAGAGAGTGGACAGCGTCCGTTTACGTTTATCTCTGCGTTATACGAAAGGGAGTGTATGAGGTAGTGCAACACACACAGCTTTGCTGTGTGCGTGAAACCAACTCGTTGGTTGAACACGTTTTGGTACTTTTACAAAAGTACGTTCAATAGGAGCGACACGGTTTATCGTCGCCTCCTTGGTCTTTGTGAACACGTGAAGAACGCACCTAGAAACACGCCTTATCGTTTCCGTGCGTGATGAATGTGTTCACCAACGTGTAATGTTTTTTATTACGCGTTGCCCCACACAACATGGGCACGGAGTGCACACAACCACCCCCAGGTGGTTGCACGGAACGCGTCATGGGAAGGTACTTTCCATGTGTTTTGTGTGTTGTGGGGGGTTTCCTTACGCACAGACACTTACATAACACTTTTTTTAGTCGTACCCCCATGTCTTATATACGAGTGCCCCATACAATTATTCTTTTCTCGTTCATCTACTTGTATACAAGTCGGGTTAATTCAACCTATCGTAGATAGGTTTCAGAAACTCAACATAGTTGAGTTGATTTCGACAAAATTCTTGTCAAGATGTTTTTTTCATTTTTACAAAGAAATTTTCGACATGAAAAAAGTGAGTATTTGCAAGTGTTTCAGCGTTTATCTACTTGTATACAAGTAAAGTCGAATAAGTACAAAAACGCCGATTTTCGAAAATGTGTGTTATAATATATATAGGTAGAGAACGTTAAATAACGTTTAGAACGTGTAAAGAAACGTAATAAAAAATTCCTTTGTGTTAACGAGTTTACGAGTTAACAATTGTTTAAGGCGTACTATATTCAAATACGTCTTTTTTTAGGTTTTGGAAAAACCTGTAAGTCCTTACGGACTTAGTTCACATCAAAGATATGAACAGGAATTAAATACTTTAAAGTACTTTATAATGTTTAGTTAACGTATTGCCGAGCTTTGTAAACGCCCGAATAACGTATATAACGTATATAATAAAGAATAGAATATATTTCTTGATGTGTACAAATTTACCAATTTGTTGTATAATAAAACGTATAAGAACGTTTTTTTAACATAAAAGGAGGTATATATATGTTTGAATTTTACTTGTGTATTTTTAATTTTGTTATCGAGATTAACTTTAGAAAGCGTAAGAAAGACGATAAAACATCGTGTAAAGTAGATTTTGACGATGATAAGGTCGACGTAAATGCCGACATAAACGTTAAGGACGAAGGACACGATAAAGACGAAAAAGACGAGAATCTCGAAAATCTCGTAAAGCCCGAGATAAGTGATATAGAACTCCAAGCAAACAAGTTTGCCGAAGAACTCGCATCATATAAACCTGATGCTAACGGTTTGTACGATATAGACGAGAAAGACGAGTTACCACAATATGCTTTTTCTCCTGATGTGGAAATAATTACTGACGACTATGAAAAAGAGGTAGAGGATAAAATAGAAGGGAGAGCATAATAATGGCTGAGAATAATGATGTAACCCTTTTAGAACCTAAATTACAACGTTTTATACACCTTTATTTAACAGGTAAATATAATCATAGAGAATTAGCACAAATGTTAGAAGTTCACGAAAACACTATAAGTACTTGGTTAAAACGTGAAGATGTTAACGCCTCTATAAAAGAATATCAAGGTTTAGAACATGAGATGTTCGATATTCAAATTAAAGCTATGCGTATGAAAGCAATAGAAAAGATGAATGAGCTTATGGATAGTCCTATAGACGGTATAGCTTTTCAGGCTTGTAAAGATATACTTGATAGAACAGGTCATAAGGCGAAGAATGAGATTAAAGTTGATAAAACTGTTAAAACTATTGAAGTTCAAATGCAAGAATTAGCAGATGAATTAATTACTGATGTGGATTTTGAGGAGGTATTTAATGAATGAAAAATGGATTAAAAGTAAATATAGTGATGATATAGAAATTAGTAATTTCGGTCGTGTTAGACGACATTTTAAAAATTCTACATCTTATTATAAAGGCAATATTAATCATGATGGTTATTTACGAATTAAATTTTCTATAGATGGAAAAGTTTTTAATAAATTTTCTCATGTATTGGTTGCTGAACATTTCATACCTAACCCTAATAATTTTCCACAAATAAATCATATAGACGGAAATAAATTAAATAATAACGTAAATAATCTTGAATGGTGTACTGCAAGTCAAAATATGCAACACGCATATGATAATGAATTAAAACGTACTGATAAAAAACATTCTCGTTCAAAACTTAATGAATGTGATGTATTAGATATATATAGTTCTGATTTATCTACTATTGAACTTATGAAAAAATATAATATAGGTAAAAGCGCAATATGTAGAATACGTTCAGGGAAATCATGGGGGTGGCTAACTCAACATGGATAAAATGAAAATACTTTTAATGAAAATGAAAAATGATAGACCGTGGTATATGAGCCATTTTCTTAAAATAAGAAATAAAGAGGCTCAATTAGTTCCTTTTGTTTTAAATGATGCTCAACTTCTTTTTGATGCTGAAATAAAAAAATGTGAAGAACAAGGTCGTTTAAAAAGATTTATTATTCTTAAAGCACGTCAAATGGGGTTTAGTACATATACTGAAGGTCTTTTATTTCATAGAACAACTCAAAATCCTTTTACAAATTCTATGATTATAACGCAGGAAGATAAAGCAACTCAAAACTTATTTAATATGTCTAAACTATATTACGAAGAATTACCTACTGCTTTAAAACCTATGATAAAGTATTCAAATGGTAAAGAACTTGTATTTGAAAATCCTACTAATGACCCTATTGAAAAAAAGAAAAATCCTGGATTACGTTCTAAAATAACAGTAGCGACAGCAGGTACAGTAGAAGTTGGTCGTTCTGCTACAATACATAATTTACATGCATCAGAAGTAGCTTTCTTCCCTGACGCAAGTACTACAATGCTTGGTTTATTACAATGTGTTCCTGATACACTTAATTCATGTGTTGTACTTGAAAGTACTGCAAATGGTGTTGGAGGCTATTTTTACGATATATGGCAAAAAGCGTGTAGAGGTGAGAATGACTTTATACCACTTTTTTATCCTTGGTTTACTGATGTTCACTATCAAAAACCATTTACTAGCACATCAGAAAAAGAAAACTTTGAAAAAACTTTAGATGATTATGAAGTGGCTCTAATGAGTAGAAATAACCTTACGCTAGAACAAATGAATTGGCGAAGACATACTATAGCTAATAAGTGTGCAGGTGATAAAGAGTTATTTATGCAAGAATATCCTTCTACACCTGAGGAAGCATTTATCGCATCAGGTAGACCAGTATTTAATATACCTGCTCTTAGAAAGTACTTAGAACACGCTAAGGAAGGTATAAGAGGATATATTAAAGAAGATAAATTCTTACAAGATGAAAAAGGTTATGTAGAGATATGGAAAGAACCTAAACCTAATGCTTATTATGTAATAGGTGCTGACGTTGCAGAAGGACTTGTAGAAGGCGACTACTCTGTAGCACAAGTACTTGATGAGGATTGTAATGTAGTTGCTAGGTGGCATGGTCATATAGACCCTGATTTATTCGGTATAGAACTTGTAAATCTCGCTAAATACTATAATGAGGCATATCTCGCTATAGAAAATAATAATCACGGTTTAACAACTATCAAATCAGTACAAAGACAAGAATATTGGAATTTATTTTTCTCTAAAACTTATGATAGATTTAGTGATACGATAACAAAGAAATTAGGTTGGTCTACAAATGGTAAGACAAAACCTATGATGATAGATAAACTTGCAGAGTTTGTCAGAGAATTTTATATAGGAATACAAGATAAGTTAACTATACAAGAGTTACTTACTTATATTATAGAAGATAATGGTAAAACAAACGCACAAGAAGGTTGTCACGATGACTGTGTAACTTCTTTAGCTATTGCCCTTCAAGCATGGTTAGAAGGTAAAGGTGAAAGTTATACACCTGAAATAGTGGACGAAAATAGAACACGTAATGTAGTTGACCCGTTATTTGAACAAGAAGAATTGGAGGTAAGTGAATAGTGCACGAAGTCAATAAAGTTAGAAAGTATGAACCTACCGAAAAAGAAAGAAAACTGTGTGATTGGGTTAATACTAAATTTAAACAAGCCTATGTTGCTAAATCACCTCTCGCAACTAAATGGCAAGAATATATGAAGGCATATACAGGTGAGTTATTCATAGATAACTCAAGACCTTCTTACAAATCAAATGAGGTTAGTAATTTAATATTCTCGACTATAGAGGCAATAAGACCTATAATGACAGATAATAACCCTAAATTCATAGCTATGGCTAACAATCCTGATGGGCAAGAATTTTGTAATACTGTTCAAATGGCATTAGACTATGAATGGGATAGAGAGAAAATGGGACTTAAATTACCTGCACAATTGATACCTATGTTAGTATATGGTACTTGTGTTTGGTTTATACGTTGGAATGGTAAAGACGGCGAACAAGGTAATATAAATATTATACCTGTTGACCCATTCAATATATTCCCTGACCCTCTTGGTGATAGTGTAGATACTTGTGAATTTATAGTTTATGCTACTTATAAAAATGCAAATCAAATAAAACAATTATTTCCTGATAAGGCATCTGCTATAGAAGGTTCACGTATAACTATAAGTGAATTAGTTAATGAACGTGACCAAGACGATGCTAGACCTCAAAATCAAGTACTTATATTAGAGATGTGGTGTAGAGATTGGACTACTAAAGACGTTGATGTTGAAGGTAAAGAAACTCTTAAATACCCAAAAGGTAGGGTAATTACTTGTTTACCTGATTTAGGTATAGTACTTGAAGATAAGAAAAACCCTTACGATGACGGTAAATTTCCATTTGTATTAATGAAAAATTACGATGTGCCTTTTAAGTTTTGGGGCGTTGGTGAAGTAGAACAAATATTATCTCCTCAAAAACACGTCAACGAGTTAACAAATCAAATAATAGATAATGCTAAGAATACTGCTAATATGCCTTGGATAGTTGATAAGAACTGTGGTATAGGTGTTGGTAAACTTACAAATAGACCTGGACTTGTAATACGTAAAAACCCTGGTTCTGAAGTAAGACGTGATAATCCTCCAGTAATGCCTGAATACGTTAGAGCACAAATAGATGCTTTAAAATCAGATATACAAGATATTTCAGGTGTTCTTGACAGTTTAAGAGGTGATAAACAAACAGGTATAACTACTGCATCTGCAATATTAGCATTACAAGAAAGTTCTCAATCTCGTATAAGACTTAAAATAAAGATTATGGAATATGCGTTAGGTGATGTGGCTAATACAGTATATTCTCGTATGCAACAGTTTTGGAAATTTGATAGATGGGTTAGAGTTACTGATATAGAAGGTAACACTAATTTACAACAAATTGACGAGCAAATACTTAAAAATAATTATGATATGAAAGTTATGGCGGGTTCTACAATGCCTGTAAATAAAAATGCTATGCTTGATTTGATGATAAGATTGGCTCAAACAAATGCTGAAGATGGTATGCCTGTTGTCGATAGACGTTCATTACTTGAATATTTACCTCTTGGTGATAAAAAAGCTATTATACAACGTTATGACGAATTAAAACAACAACAAGAGCAACAACAACAAGAACAACTTAATCAACAATTACAAGCACAACAACAAGGTATGCAAACTCAAGATAGACAAGAACTTGCTAATATTGGTCAATATATGCAACAAATGTTACAAGGACTTGACCAAACATCTAAACAAGTTGACAGTCTTATTCTTGATAAGGAACAAAGAGAACAAAAAGATAGAGATAATGAACTCGAAGATAAAGGTTATCAACGTGGTTTAAAAGAAGGTGCTAAACAACTTCAAGAAGAAAAACCTGTTGATGAGAATAAAGAAAATAATGTAGTTCCTTTCCCTCAACAAGAAGAACAAGAAGGTATTACACCTGAACAAGCAGATGAAGAATTAGCTCGTAGAATGGATAGTCAACAAATACCTGATGAAGTATTGCAGGAGTTATTACAACTTTCTCAAAGTGACCCTGAAACATTTGCACAAATACTTCAACAATATCCTGAATTACTTGAATTATTACAACAAGATATGAATAATATGAATGGAGGAAATATGAATGAATAATGATTTAAGAATAGATTTACAAATATTTACAGAAAGTGAAAAAGATTTCTTTACAAATGCCTTTAATGAGGCGTATAATATAGGTGAGGAAGAAAGTGCGTCTGAAGGCACTTCTGAGCCTCCGCAAGAGCCTGAGAGCGTTCCTGATGAGCCTTCTGTAGAAAAACCTACTGAAACTGAAGAACCTCCTAAAGAACCTTCTAAGGACGAAATAAAGGAAATGTACGAAAAGTACTTTGGCAAACCTGAACCAACACATCAAGAAAAAGAACCTGAATATCCTGAAGAAGTTCAAACAGCATTAGAATTATATAAATACCTTGAAAGTAATCCACATTTAGTTGAGGCTATGCGTGGCGTAGATAAAGAAGGTTATGAAAAACTACAAGAAAGTGTACCTGATGATGTACATAGAAAACTTTCTGAACTTGAAGATTACGTTCAAGAACAAAAATACAATCAATATATTTCTGAACTAAAAGGTAAATTCGATGATTTTGATGAAGATAAGGTTTTAGAATATGCTGAAGAACATGAAGTATATGACCTTGAAGTCGCTTATAAAGCTATGAAAAGCGAAGAAAAACCTGAAACAAATCTTGATGAGCTAAGAGAACAAATCAGGAAAGAAATTAAAGAAGAACTATTAAAAGAATTAAAAGAAAATTCCCAAAGTACAAATTCGATAATTGGTGGTTCTGCTCCTGCACCTGCAACCGATAACGAGGTGAAGTTAACTGCTAGAGAGGCAAGAGTGGCAAGGGGTATGGGATTAACACCTACCGAATATGCACAATGGAAATAATAAATCAACGAATTTATAATTCGTTTCTAAACTCAATAAATTGAGTTGAAATACACAACACACAAAAAAAAGGAGTGGTATAACAATGGATAATTTAAAAATTGATTTAAGAATGTTCCCTGAAGGTGGAGATAGTACTACTACACCTACTATACCTGCAGGACATTCTCCAGTTCCACCAACTGCTGATAATACTCATGTCAGTACGAACTTTTCAAAATTATTATATCCAGGTTTAAGAAAAATATTCTTTGAAACTTATGAAGAATTACCTGAACAATTTTCACAAATATTTAATGTTCAAAACTCTACATCTGCTACTGAAACAGACCATGGTATGGGTGCTTTTGGTGATTGGACTGAAAGAACATCTGAAGTTGACGTAGTTGCTTACGATAAAATTTCAGATGGTGGCGATGTTACATACACTCACAAAGCATTTACTAAAGGTTTTATGATTGGTAGAGAATTATACGATGATGAAAAATATGGTCAAATGAAAAAAATGGCTAAAGCACTTGCTAGAAGTGGTAGAGCTAAATTAGAAAGAGATGGTGTTACAGTTTTATTAAAAGGCTTTAAAGGTCAAACTGGAGCTAAGAAAGGTAGAGATAATTTAGAATTATTCCACGATGCACATACTTTAGTTGATAGTAATGCTACTTGTTCTAATATGTTAACTGATGCGTTATCAGAAGCATCATTAAAGAAAGCAATAGCTTTAATGGGTACTCAAAAAGATGAGGCAGGTGGTTTAATTCAAATGAAAGCCACTAAGTTAATAATCCCTCCTGCATTAGAAGATACTGCAAGAAGATTATTACATTCTTCATTACTTCCAGGTACTAATAACAATGATACAAATGAATACTTAAAAGACAGAATGTCTATAGTAGTTATGGATTATCTTGGTTCTAGTGCAGGTGGTTCTGATAAGATGTGGTTTTTACAAGACGGTAATAGACACGAACTTAACTGGTTTTGGAGAGTTAGACCAGAGTTCAAATCAGAAGAAGATTTCGATACTTTTGTAGCTAAATACAGAGGTTATATGAGATATTCATTTGGTTTCTCCGACTGGAGGGGCATGGTAGGGAGCACAGGTGGTGAAACTATCAGTTAACAAAAATTAATGTAAATGGTTGATTATACTCGTTATATATTGTATAATATAAGTATGATATATAGCGAGGTGATTTTATGTTAAAGATTTGTGAAGTTTGTGGTAAGGAATATGAAGGTAAATCTTATAGTAAATATTGTTCTCTTGAATGTAAGAAGGTTAGAAACTCTAAAGTTGCTAGTCAACGTAGAAGTGAAAAACGTAAACAAGAATGGGAACAATCAGAACACATCAAACAATGTCCTGTTTGTGGCAAAGAGTTTGAATTAAAACAAACTCACCGTACTCAAAAATACTGTTGTGCTAAATGCAGAAGAAAAGCTGAAAAAATATATGGTAATAAACATGAAACTGATTTGGCTTATAAAAACAAAATAAGATATGGTGGTCATAAAGATGAAGTTCTTAGACGTGACGAATACACTTGTACGATGTGTGGTGCTAAAAAGGATTTGGTAATTCATCATATTGATTGTAGTGGTCAAACCGATAATCCGAATAATGATGTGGATAACTTAACTACCTTATGTAGAAGATGTCACATCAATCTTCATAAACTTATTGATAAGCAAAACAAATAGTGAATTATATAGAGGTGTTTTATGCACCTCTATTTTAGTAAGAAGGTGATATAATGAGTGAACAAGATAAGATGTTTTTTTATAACATATTATATAGTGTAATTAAAAGACAAGATATTATTATAGAACAATTATCTGCGTTAAGTAAGGCTTACGCAAACGAACATAATCTTGCTACTGAAGAAAGTGAGGAGGAAGAATATGACGTTGAACGATTTAGTGACTAGAGTACGTTCTTATACAAGAGATACTACTGGTACTCTGTTTGATTTAAGCGATATTACTTCGTTTATTAACGAAGGTATAGATAAATTAAAACAAATCAAAGCATTAGAGAATATGAGTTCTTTGGAAGAAAATGAACAATCTGTTGATTTGTTACCACCACAATATCATTATTGTCTTGCTGTTTATGGTGCATCAAGATGTTTTTCACAAGATGAACAACATTATCTTGCACAAACATTTGCAGAAGAATTTAATGGTTTATATGACCTTATAGAACTTGGTATAAAGGAAGGCACAATAGTTATTACCGATAAAAGTGGAAATGTTATAAACGATACTAATGACTTAGACGGTGTAACTGACGTGTATTTTAGAAAGTATTATGGCGACTAAATTAAGTGTTCCTACTACTTCTGAGAAATTAACATTTGTTATTAACGATTTTAGTGGTGGTATTGTTAATAATGTTAATGATTCTAAAATGAATGATAATCAATCACCTGATATGTTAAATATGCAATTTAGAGTTGATGGATTAATACAGAAACGACCAGGTATGATATTTCAAAAAGAATCTCCTACATATAATGGAGTTACTTATGATATTACTGATGTGATAAAGTACGAATATGGTGCAGGTGAATATGTATTAATATATGTTAATGCATATCAAATGTATTATGAAAATATGAACGGTGAACCTGTAGTTATATGGGAAACACCTTATGCAACAAAAGATGTGCAAGTTGGTGAATTTGAACCTTATACAATTAAGTATGTTAATTTTAATGGTATGTTGATATTTACTGATGGGCAAAATTTATATTCATTTGCTTTTGAAGGTGATGAAGGTAAACCTACTACGTGTAAATTTGTTAATACACCTGCTGATTATACACCTAAAGAAAAACCTGCTGTAACAGGTGATACTAAAACTTCTGATAAGAAAGGTACTTATAAATTACTTCATTGGGAAAAAGAAGATGGTCACGATTATCGTGATGATAGATATACAGAAGTTGATGAGGACGGTACACCTTTTTATTATGACCAAGAAGGTGAAATAGTTTATAAAGAAAATTGGTTTTATTGGGAGGAAGGTAGTATAGGTGCAGATTATTATGAACGTTGGTATGAGCCTTGTCAGTACGAATTGGAAGATGGATATAAAGGTAGTAATTTACTTCCACCAAGTATGGGTTGTATCGCTGTTCATAAAGATAGATTATATGTAAGTGGTAGTCAATTCGACCCTAATATGATATGGGTAAGTGATATACTTAATCCATTTTATTTCCCTGCCTCTATGACGTTACAGACGCCTCCTACAGACGATTATATAACTGCCCTACATAATTATAATGATGCACTTGTTATAGGGCGTAAAAACTCGATATTCGCATTATTTGGTAACACTAATAGAGATAGTACAAGTGAATATGAATTAACAGAACTTAACGTACATACAGGAATGATAAATGACTGTAGTGCAAATAAAGTTTATCATATGCTTTTCTTTGTAGGTAGTGACGGTAATTTATATAAATTACAACCTCCTACAACTGCTACTAACACATTTTATACAACTCAATTAAATACAAAACTTGACTTATCTTTAGCACCTTTCAATCTTGATGTGTTTACTTGTGAATTAGCACATTCTATATTTGATAGTAAAGAAGGTTTATGGTATGTACAGATAGGAGAACACACATTAATATATTCTTATCAACTTATGGCATGGACTAGATATAACAATATAGATGCTATGAGGTTTTATAAAATAGATAACGAGATACATTTTCTTTCAATGTTTGGTAATATGTACAAAATGCCAAGTAAAGACGCAAATCAAGATTATCTTGATGAGTGGTATGATAGTGCTCAACAAAAAGTTATTAAAATACCTATTAATGCGTATTGGATAAGTAAAAACTTTGATATGGGGCAACCTGCTAGAGTTAAACAATTTAGAGATACTTATGTAACTACCGAATGTTTTGAGGATTACCCTACTAGCGTTAGTATACGTTATGAGGTTGATTATATAGATATATCTTCTCAAACAACTATAGAGAACGAAATAGCACGTTGGAATAAGGCACGATTTAATATAAGTAAATTCACATCAAGAAATATAGATAGAAGTTTACCTCTTATGATAAATAGACGTGGTAGAACTCTTAGAGTGTATTATGGAAGTGCTTTTAATTTCTTAGGTTCATATTGGAGAATGCCTAAACCTGTTAAAATAAATGAATGGGATATATTCTATTGTTTAGAAGATAATACGTTTTATCAACGCGTACCTAAACAAAGTGGTGAAGGTTCTCTTAAAGATAAATATTTTATTGCTCTTGATGAGAAAAGTTTTTCACAAGCATTGTTAGTTCATAATATAACTATTATATATCAATTAAAAGGTTATAGATAAAGGGGTGATGATATGGCGAATATATTTGAAAAAGTTATGTATAATCTTGAAATACCTTTTATCGGATTCTCACCTGGTCAATATATAAAAGCTGAACAATTTAACGATAACTTTAATGAGATTCAAGATAAAATAAACGAGATTATAAAAAAATTTAATGCTAGTTTATCTCATGTAGAGGATTATGATAATCCACATAAAGTTACTGCCGAACAAATAGGTACTTATACTCAAGATGATATAGATAGTTTTCTATATGATATTAAGATGGGTGAATTATTTGAAGGTGTAATAGGTAACGAATTACTTAAAGAAAATAGTGTTGATAGTAGAGTACTTGCACCTAATGCAGTTAATATAGATAACATAGATGAAAGTGTTGGTATGCAATTAGATATTAGTAAAAATACTGAAATAACAAATCGCTATACTAAAGAAGAAATAGATAAAAAACTTGGTGGTGAAGATGCAAGTTATTATAGTAAAGAACAAATAGATGAGAAACTTTCAGATATGCAAATGGGTCAAATCGTTGACCAAGCAATAGGTGTTGAAAAACTAAAAAAAGATGTTGGAGAAAAACTCGATATACACCTTAATCCCGAAATAACAAATCGTTATAATATTCAAGAAGTTAATCAACTTGTTAATACGAGAGGATTACCTAAAGATTGGGGAGATTTAAGTGATTTATTAGACGGTTACAATATGGGCGATGTACCTCTTACTGATTTTGCTACTGTAGGTGTATTTAAACCTGCTTTGACTGTTATTCTTGATTTGGCTATAAAAGAAGTAATAGATGCTAGAGGTTCTTTTACAAGTTTATCGAGAAAATTAGCTGATATGGAAACACGCATTGGTCAAGGTAGTGGAGGAAGTGGTACACCTACTGTATCTGCTGATTTGACTTATGATAAAGATAATAAGAAAATTTCTTTTACACAAGGTACTACTAAAAATAAAATAGAATATAATAGCACTACTAAAAAATTAATTATAAGTTAGGAGGTGTAATATGTTAGATTATAATTACGTTATAAAAGAGTGGTTAAGTAATCAAGTAGTTATGGCTGATGATTTGAATAACATCGAAGATGGTATCGCTAAAGCACATCAAAAATGTGGTGAATTAAACACAAATAAAATTGATGATTTGGTTATAGAAGGTAATAAACTTCTTGTTAAAAAGAATGGTCAAACTACTAAAACAATAACATTGCCTGAAGGAACAGGAGGAAGTACTGTAGACCCTGAACAAGTCTTTACAGAACAATTAGAGGAGGGATATTAAAATGTCAATAAATTCATTTTTAAAAAGTTTAGCTGATAATATTCGTTCTGTAAAAGGTACTACTGGAAATATATTAGGTAAAGATATACCTTCTGAAATAAGTAAGTTGGCATATATAAGTGATGATGTAACAGGTAAGATACCTACTGTAGGTGCAGGTAAACCTTCTCTTTCAATTAAAGATAAGATAATTACTGCTAAGGTTACACAAGAAAAAGGTTATACAGAAGGTGGTACACGTTATGCAACATTAGACCTTGCTGAAAATTCTTATAGCGTTATACCTGCTACTACATATACACCTACTACTACAAATCAAGTAATACCTGCTAATACTTTAGTAACAGGCGAACAAATAATATTAGGTGACCCGAATTTACTTGGAAAAAATATATTACGATGTGATGAAAATGGTAATTTGATAAGTATATTTGGTGTTCCTGGTGAATTAGACATAACAAGACCTATAAATCGTGACCCGTTCGATAATGGTAATTATGGTATTACAGTTGCTAATATTGCTAAATCTTATCATACTGCACGTGTTGACGGTACTGGTAAATTTGTTTATGGTAACAGTAATGGTATATATAGTGGTAATAAAATTACTAACGAAAATGGAGAATGTTATATAGACTGTTCTATGTTTATTGGTAACGTACTTAGAGGTATTGACTATCAACATTCACCTTATGCAAGTTGTAGTGGACGTGCTAATTGTACGTTTGCAACAGAAGGTTATCCGAGAAATTTAGTTGCAGTACTTGCTGAGAATAGTAGTTATCCTACTGCTGACGTAATGCTAGATAGACAAACAGATTCAACTTTCTATGATTTGGGTAATAATGGCAAGTATAGTATCAGATACGCGGCTCAAATCGCTGAATACTATTATGGTTTAGGTTGTACTTTGTATGAATTTACAAGTTCTCCTACTGTTGTACCAAGTGGTTTAAGACCTGGTGATGTGTTATTTTGGGCTTATCCAAGTGCATCTGCAAATCAGAAAGCACGTTTTAAAGCAATAAGTCACGTAGCAATAGTTGCTGAAAATGGTACACATATGTATCATGTAACATCTGCTGATAGCAAAGTATGTGTCTATTCTAAAATAGCTGACCATTTAAATTCAATGAAAATGATAGCAAGACCTTTTTATAATATAAAAGGAGATACAGGAGGTAGTGGTGGAGGTAGTGGTACTTCTGATATAGGTGTAGACCTTATAGCTGATACGTATTCTTCATTTAGTGGAAGTAATGCATATACAGATAATGGACTTACTTTTACAAAAGTCGCATCAGGAGGTTTCACATTAAGTGGTACACCTACTGCTAGTACAACTTTCTATATACGTACCAAAACTGCTCCTATAACATTACAACCTGGTACTTACGAATTAGATGGTTGTCCTGAACATACTAAAGCACCTGCAAGTAATACCACATCAACAACATGGGGTGTTGCAATAAGAACTACAGCAGGTGAAAATATAAACGATATAAATGGCAATAGAACTTTTGAAAGAGGTGCTAAACAAACATTTATTATAACGGAAACTACTGATGTATATGTATATTTCTATATGTCTAAATTATTAACTGTAGATAAAGAGTATATTATAAAACCTACATTAAAACGTATTTCAGGAAGTACTACAGGTGGTACTACACCCAGTACAGGGATAGAGGAGTATAACAACTGTATAAACGAACAGGGAACTATTGATGGGCATACTTACGTTTATAAATTAAATAAATGTAAAGTAACTGCTTATGGAGGAGATAGTGGTAGTGCTTGTTCTATCCCACTTAATCATTTTAAAACTTGTGGTAGTTTTAATTTACCTTTTGGAACTAAAGTTTATATACCTGCTTTGAAAGGTAGGACGATTACCGATGGTAATGGCAAATCAACAACAAGTGACGGTATATTTACGGTTAACGATACTGGTGTTGGTGGTACAGATTTTGATATATATGTGAGTACTAAATCTGATAGTGATGCAGAAAAAGTATTTGCTAATACATTACGAGAAACTGCATATATATTAAGTTATGGAAGTGGCAAAGGTACTGCTTGGAGTTATACAAAGAGTTTTGCATGGGCTAGTTCTCATGGTGGTTTATCACCTTATAAAACTGCTTTTAAAGATTATATTAAGTACGGTGGTACGTTAATAAACTTTACTAAATTCCAATCAGATGATAAGAATATACGTAGTTCTAGTTATTGGACTACATTAACAAGTTAGGAGGTATTTATATGGCAAATAATGAAATAAGTGCTTTTGACTTTTTTGGTGATGAGTTAGAAATTGTCGATGCTAAAGCGAGAAATGATATAAAAACACTTAATACACAATATAAAGATATTGCGAACAAAACCGTTATAGAAGATAATAAATTATATCTAGTTAAAGCTGATGGTACTAAATTAGATGAAGGAACAGATTTGCCTTCTGGCGGTTCTAGTGAAGCAGATAGTATAACTATAAAAGATACAGGTAATAATTTTACTGCTACAAATGTAGAGGGAGCTTTATCAGAACTTTTTCAAAATGCCAGTAATGGTAAGAAAGTTATAGCAGAAGCTATTACTGGCAAAGGTGTTAATACAAGTAGTAATGATACATTTCAAACTATGGCTACTAATATAAACAATATACAAGGCTTAGAAACTGACGTTACAGAATTTTCACAAATGAATGATTTAGTTACTTCATATCTGACAAGTGCTGAATCACAGTATACCAACGATAATGGTAGTTCTATTAGTATTATAGAAAATTATGCTACTTCTACTGGAAATAAAGACAGACCTATTGGTTATTCTTTTTCAAATACATCAGGTAATGTTTTTGTTCAAAATGAAATTGATGGAAATGGTTGGAAGGTAACTAATCCTCTTAATAATGATACAAATTTATATAATTTAATTCCTAATAATATTTCTCAACTTTTATTAAAAAATTCTAATGGTATATTACTTAGTAATAAGAGAGTAAAACCTACGGGTAAAGTTAGAATGATTAAATTTTATGGTTATTTAAGAAATTGTCGTGATATAGGCGGTTGGTCTTGTGACGGGGGTACTGTTAAATATGGTAAAATATTTAGAAGTGCTACAGCAGGTAATTTAGAAAATGCTGATTATGATGTTGTAAAAAATTTAAATATACTCCATCATATAGATTTAAGAGGTGACAATGAAGCTAATAATATTACAACATCACCTTTAGGTAATCATATTAAGTATGAAAGAATTACTTTAAATCTTTATTATAATGAAATGATTGATATTACAAAAGCTGACTATAGTAATTTGAAAAAAATATTTAAGTCAATATTTAATTCTGTAATTTATAATGAACCTTTAATATATAATTGTGCATTAGGTAGAGATAGAACTGGTGGTTTAACATTTATGTTATTGGGATTACTAGGTGTAGATAAAAAATATATAGATATTGATTATGAATTGTCATCATTTTCAGCTATTGAAAATAGTGTAGCTAAGAGAACAAGTACTTCTTATTCTGCAATGAAAACCTATCTCTCAACATTAGGTGGAAATACATTGAGAGATAGTATTGTATGGTGGTTTTTAAAATCAGGTTTCAGTATTGATGAACTAAATGCTTTTAGAAATTCTATGATAAATGGCAATCCTACTCAACTTGATATAAATGATTATACTGTTGCTTATAGCGTAACAAACAATTTAACAGGTTGTTCTACTTCTAATACAACCAATTCTATTATAGAAAATAATAGTTATTCTGCAAAATTATCATTTACTGGCAATAATAATACATGGAGTAACGTTACTGTTACTATGGGTGGAACAAATATTACTTCAACTGCATATTCAAATGGTAATATTAATATTTCTAAAGTTACTGGAAATATAGTTATAACTGCTGTTGCTACATATGTACCTCCTTATACAAATCAAATACCACTATCTAAAAATAGTAGTGGAGGATTATTTGAATCAGGAAAAGGTTGGAAAACTGGATATAGAATAAAAGATGGTGATGGTAGTGAAAGTGCATTATCCAACTATGAAATTACAGGCTTTATACCTTGTACTGCTACTGATACATTTAGATTGAAAAATATTCGTTTAGATGCTAATAGTTACAATGTATTTGCATTTTATGATAGTTCTTATGCATTTATTAAGCCATTTACTGGTTCTAGTTCCTACAACCCTATTTCACAATTTGACAAAGGTGATGGTACTTACGAAGGTAATTTATCTAATTTAACAAAATCTAATATAACAGATGCACAAAAATCAAAAGTTGCATATATGAGGGTAAGTGGTGCTGAAATTAATGATAATTCAATAATTACTATTAATGAAGAAATAGTTGGTTAGTTCGCAATTTAAAAATATTGCGTAATAATTCAAAGGGTGGATATTTTTTCCACCCTGCGATATAATATAGAGAGGAGTGATGATATGGGTATACAAGTACAATTACGTGGTGGTACGACTACAGAGCACGAGAATTTTGTAGGTGCTAATAAAGAGATAACTGTTGATGTGACTAAACATACGTTAATAGTACATGATGGTGTTAAAAAAGGTGGTTATCCCCTTGTTCAAGAGGCTGAAGTAGATAGACGTATAAATAATGCAATAAGAGATATAAAACCTTCTATGAGTGATACAGACCTTTCTAAATGTGTACAGAAAGGTAATAATGAAGGTATATTACTTAAAACTATAAACGAGTATAGAGGGTTAATTACCGAGAATGGTAATGATGTAGATTATATAAGAACTACTAAAAGTGGTTTATTACCTTATTCATCTAGCAATTCAAGTATAGGTAGTTCTGCATGGAAATTTGCACAATCGTTTATAAACGTAATGAACACATCAGAAATAAATATTGGTTCAAGTAAATTAAAACAAAATGGAAATCAACTCGAAATAAACACACCTATTAAAGTACCTTATATTGAAATTGGTAATAAACGTATATATATAGGTTCTTCTTTTCCTTCTGATGCGAGAACTGGTGACATATTAATACAAGCATAGGGGGTGTATATATGCCTAATAGTATATTTAAACGAGGTACTGGTAGTTTAAATTTACCTGCTTTATTTTATAAATTAAATTCAAATGGCAGTAAATCGCGTATACCAGTATATATGAAAACTATAGACGGGCAAGTACGTATAGACTATCATTCAAGTGGTGGAAGTACTGACCTTGATATTCCTGATGTACCTGAAGTTACTAAAAAAGTATTTAGTGGTTATGCAGATTGGTCAGGTTCATTTCGTAATTCAAGTGGTAAGGGTACTGCAAAAAGTAATTATTCCGATGAAAGCGATAAATTAAATATATATCAAGCACGTTATGGAACATACTATCACTTAGGTGTAATGTGTTTTAAAAGTATATTTGAGCAAGTACGTGCTTACGGAGGTACAGTTACTAACGTAACTTTACGAATCAAGAATTTACATTGTTATTCAAGTGCAGGTTTAAATACAAAAATATGTGGTGCATGGAATATGCCTAATAATAAACCTTCTACATTCTCTTTTGATGATGTGAAAAGTACTGCTTATTGTATTGCACATTTTGCAAAAGGTGCTAGTAAAACACTTACACTTGATGATAATGCACGTAAGAATATTCAAAATGGAATTATGGACGGTTTTAGACTTTTATCTGCGACTGGATTTAAAACTACTGATTACGGTTATTTTGCAGGTACAGGAAGTAGTAGACCTTATATTGAGATAACAGTCGAGAAATAATGTAAAGAAAGGAGTATATTATGGCTTTTCAAAATAGTTATAACAATTATATAAGTAGACAGAAAAAAAATAGTACTGGTCAATTTAAAGAAAAAATTAAAAATTCATTAGGAGGTGTAGCGGTAGGTAATGATACGACTAATAAAACCAATACAAGTATTACACCTAATGTACTTGGTAAAAGTACTACAACTAACATACAAAAGACAAGTAATGGTACTCCTACAGTAAATTTAACTACTCCTACTCTTACAACATCTTCTATAAGCTCTAGGAGCGTTTCTACGCCTTATCAAATGAATGCACATATAAATGCTAACCCTGTTCAACCAACAGTCTTAAAAGGACAAATAGGAGGTGTAAAAGCTAATACTAACGTTACATCTAATACAACACCTATAAATACTACTACGCCTGTTGTACCTGCACAACAAACAGTAACTACACCTACTACAACAGGTACTGTCACATCAGAAAATAATGGTGGTACAGGTATGATGAGTTTATCGGACATTAATAATGCACTTGCAGTAGAACCCGAAGATAGTGTAGATGTAATGGTTAAAGAAATTACAGGTCAAGATAAACCTACCGCAGAGTTTACACAAGCAGATTACGCTACTATAAACGAATTAGCAAAATCACCTGTAGTACAAAGTGGTGCGAGAGCTACAGGTAAAACACCTCAACAAATGGCACAAGAATTAGTTGAACAACAAAAAGCACAATTACAAAAAGATTGGGAACAAAAGAAAGCAGAGCTTGAACTTCAAATGAAACAAGCAAAAGAAAGTTATAACCAATCTGTTGCAGATGCTGAATCAACATATCAAGATACTGACGAAGAACTTAAATTAAATCGTTATCAACAACAAGAAGATTTAGCTGTTGATGCGACTAGAAGAGGGATTCAATACTCACCTCAACAACTAGCACTTGAAAACGTTGCTAATATTAACCTTAATAAAAATCTTGCTGATGCGAGTAAAAAACGTAATGAGTTACTTAATAATTTACAAATACAAATCAATCAATCTATGGAAAATATTATGATGGGATTACAAGGTGCTACTAATACATACAATCAAAGTATTGCAGATATAATGAGTGATTATCAAAAGCAAATGATGGATTGGGCATATAATGACCAACAAACTGCTGATGAGAGAGCATGGCAAGAAAAACAAACAAAAGCAGACCAAGACTTCCAAAAGATGATGGCAGAAATGCAGAATAAATGGCAAGCCGAACAAAACGCACTTGATAGAAAAACTTATGGTAGTTCCAAATCAAGTGGAAGTGGTTGGAAAAGTTACGGAAGTAGTTGGACACCTTATTCAAGTAATTGGAAACCTTGGACAAGTAATTATAGTGCTAGAAGTAATTGGAAAAATTATAGTGGTTCATTTAATAACGATGTTGACCTTGATAGTGCAGAAGGTCAAGAGGCTATGTTAAGTACAGCAAAACAAGCATCTACTGATTTGTTTAATGCAATGAATTATGGTAGTCCACAAGAACTAAATGCTAAAACACAATTATATAAAGAGCAAATGGATGAAGTTAAAAATATAGTTAATAGTGCAAATGGTAGTAAATCAGTAAAACAAAAAGTTCTTGATGAATTAGATAAGACTTATGAAGTTGCTATTAATCATTTATTTAATGAGGCATATGGTAGAGCTAGTGGTAGAGCTTATAAAGTAGGTGACACACTTAAACAATCTAAAACACCTTATTCAAAAGAATATATGAATAAAGTTAATTCAAATCGTCAACAAGACAAAATAGCTTATATAAATCAATACGGGTTAAGAGATAAAAATGGTAAACTTAAATCTTCAAGTAGATTACTTGCATCAGGTTTAATGAATCCTGAATATTTCGACCCTAGAAATTCTGTCAAATCAAGAGTTACAAAAAAACAATCTAATACAAATACAACTAAACCTGGTTGGAGAACTTTAAGTAAACAAGAAAAAAGAGAGGCATCTAAAGTAAAACCAACTTCAATGAAAACTTCTTTAGAACGTATTCAAAAAGCAAGTAATAAAAAGAAAACAACTAAAAAGAACACATCAACTAAAAAATCAGGTTGGAGAACTTTAAGTAAAGCAGAAAAACGTAAAGCATCTAAAGTTAAACCTGTATCTATGAAAGAAAGTTTAAAACGTATTCAAAAGAAAAATAATAAAAAATCTGTTGTATTTAAACAAACTAAACCTAAAGCAGTTAAAAAGAAAGTTGTTAAGAAAAATACTAAAAAGAAATCTACTTATAAATATAATCCATTCCAAACTGCTTGGAAGAACTTTAAAAAGAATGTATTACACTTTTAGGGGGGTGAGTAAATGGACGCAAGTACTAAAAGATTACGTTCACATATACAATCCAAAGCACGTACAAATAGAACAAATCGTGTACAAAAATCTGCAAATAAATATAAAGGTGGTAAATTAAGTAAATCTCAACAAGCGTATATTGATAATGATTTGAAAAGTACTGCGAGTATGAGAGAATACGGATATAAACAAGCAAATGATTTTAAAGGTGTTACTTATTACACAGGTGGACGTAGTAGACAAAATTATGAAAAACTTCAAAAAGGTTATAACCCCTATCAAACACGCTATTATATTTCAAATCACCAAGATAGAAATTATGTACCTGGTGGTATTAGTAAAACGACTGGTAATGCATATAATGGGTTTTACACAAATAAACGTTTATTAAATAAAAATCAATTTGGTACGTTATTTACACAAGGTAATTTAACTCAACAAGCACAAGACAGAGTAGCCACATCAAAAGATAGATTGGACAGTTATTCTATATTACGTCCTTTTAATGCCAACGCTAAAAACTTTGGACAAACACTTAATACAGGAGTATTAGACGGTTTAAGAGTTGCACAAAACAAAGTTAATAAAGGTGGAAGTAAATTAAACTATGTAGGTGGTCTTGCTAAGGACGTATTGGTAGACCCATTAGTTGACCTTCTTAAAACGTTTGACCGTTATGAGAGCTCTGCACTTAATGCAGGTTTAGGTGGTATACAAAGTATTACAGAACTTGCAGATGCACTTACTAAAAAAGGTACTAAATTATCTGATGTGAATTGGAATCATGCTAGAGATAATTGGCAACATTCTATTGAAACATCTAATAAACTAGGTTTTGGTGACACATCAGGTGAAAGTCTTAAAAAGATAGTTAAAGGTACACAACAACGTCAATTAAAAGAATATAAACAAGGTGGTAATGCTTTAACTAATTGGTGGGAAAGTAAATTCGATGCTAAACATAGACCTGGCGATTATAATGGATTATATTATCAACGTGATTTACATACAGATAAAAATAAAAAACAAGATGAACTTGGTTCATTTGTAAATGGTTTAATACTTGATATACTTAATCCTGTACAAATCGGTAGTAGTGTTATGAAAGGTAGTTCTGCACTTCTTAAAAAGAGTGGTAAAGAAATTAAGAATGGTTATAAAGCAGGTATAGTTTCTGACCCTGAAGGTTTAGAATGGTTAAGAAATATAACTAAAAAAACTACTGATAAGTTTAGAAATGGTAAATCAGGTGCTAAACACGTAGATGATATAATGCATGAAACTGAAGATGCTTATAAAGCACGTAAAACACTTAATGGTGTTGATGAGAACGTAGCAGATAATCTAAAGCGTGTTACTGCACAAATGGATAATGAATATGCAAGACAAGTTGCTAAGGCTGACAATGGCGTTAAGAGCGTTATAGACGCAAATCCTAATACACAAAACCTAAGTAAATTTATTGATGAGATAGATACAAATAACGCAAATCAAATAGATATGTTCGATAGAATAAATACAAATACTATAGATGGATATACTCCTATTAAACGTACAGAAGATGTTGTAGAACAAGTACAAAAAGAATCACACCCATCAACAGAAAAAACTATACAACAAACTATGGAAGAATTTTTAGATTATGGCGATGAACGTAAGATGACTAATCTAATGAAGATGTTAGATAAGAATGGTGAAGATGTATTTAAGTATATAGACGAATTAGACGATTATCATACTGATAGAATGTTAGATTATTTAGAACGTTATGAACCTGAATTATATGAAAAATATATTAATAATGTTGATGAGTTAATAGAAGGTACATCGAATGAAAAAGCAATGAGAACATATCAAGATGAACAAGCAGTAAAAAACATTATTAAAAAACCTGAAATACGTAATACGGACGCTATAGATAAAGAATATTTTAAGAATAGTAATGAGGCTTATGAGCTTGAAAAAATATTTAAAGATAATAAAAACGCTTTGAATATGACAGAGATAAGACATAAGAAAAGTGCATTTACTTCTCACATCAATGAATATATTCAACGTATTGAAAACGGAGATATTCAACTTAAAGCAGTAGATAATTTAACTAAACGTTTGAAAAAAGCTAATATACCTAAGTCGGAGAAAATTAAGTTTATAAATAATAACCTATTTAACGGTAATAAAGTTATATCTGAAAACGCAAGTATGAAAAGTGTAAATTCTTTTTTAGAGAGTTTAGAAGACGTACACAAGGTAATACAAAATAAATTAGATTTTAATGCAGGTGTTGTTGATAATTTCGATTTAAATAATCTTTCTAAAAATACTCAAAACTTTTTAAAGAATCTTAAAGATACAGGTATAGAAGGAATGCCTAATGAAGTTGCTAAGAGTATAGTTAATCGTAGTATGCCACTTATAGATGAACAATTTAATACTAAAATGTCTTACTTAGCACATAAATTTGGTTATGAAAGTATAGATGATTTGAGAAGGGAAGTTTCTCAACTTAAAGCACGTAGAAAAGAATTAGACAATTATCGTAAAACTAAAGATGTTATTGAAGAACAAACTTCGTTAAGTGCACGAATCAAAGAATTAAATAATACTATTGATGCGAGAGATGTTGAATGGAATAAGATAAAAGGAATGAACGAAAGACAACTTCAAAAATATCTTATAGATAATAACGAAACAGAATTTTTAGCAAGTATAAAAAATCCTAAGTTTAATAATGACTTTTTAAATAAACAAGTAGATGTTGAACGCGATATGCGAGAACTTGGAGAACAATACGCAGATAAAGCTAGAGAAAAATCTACTGGTGATGGTATAAAAAAAGATTATCTTCAAGAAATATACAAAAAAACTCAAGAACAAGCAAAAGATATGACAACAGGTATATATAACGAATATGTTAATAAAATGGCTGAAATAGAGAAATATTACGATAATATAAATAATACTATTAGACGTGCTAATATAGATAGGGTTGATACAAAATATCTTAATACTGATGTGCCTGAATATATTATACAATATCAAAAAGATTTAGAGGCATTAGAACAAACTCCTGAAGTGATGAGAAAACTAGGACTTAGTAATCCTAAATACAAAACTAGCAATGCTACCTATCACAAGAGTGTTAATCGTGGTAAATTACCTGAAGTACAACAAAATCTAAACGCATTAAAACATTTAATTGAACAAGAGGCTAATATTGCTATTTTTAATGAAAAAGGTTACGAACAAATATCTGATGCATTATTAGCTATAAAACGTGATTATGTTAATGCTATACGTTCTTATGGCGTTGATACTAAACTTATTAAAGATAATGCTAATGAGTATCTTCAAGCATTAGTTAACGCACAAAAAAATCCACTTAAAAAAATGAATCTTCAAATGTTAGCAAATCACATCAATAATCAAATAGACGAAATAACTGAACCATTAACAAAACCTTTAGAAGATTTTCCTGTTCATAAACCTGAGAATACACCTAACACAAAACCTCATACTAATACTAATGATATTCCTGACGATATGACATTAGATGATGCTATAGATGATTTTTTTAATAATAATCCAAATTATAAACCTGATGTATCAACCCCTAAGCCCGAAAATATACCTAACACACCTAAACCTAATACAAATACTAATACACATCAAAATAAACCTCGTAATGGAAATAAAAAAAATAAACAAGATAAATTTGACCTTAAAAAATCTATAAAAAATAATCCTGTATGGGATTTATATAAACGTTATTTAAACACTTGGAAAAAAGGTGTTACTGTATATAACCCTGGTTGGCATTTAGCAAACTTTTTGCAAAACAAAGGACAAAACTATTTAGCACTTGGTACTGATGCGTTTAAACCTCAAACACAAGCTCGTAAAATGCTAGATTTTATAAAAGGTAAAACAGATAAAATTGATGATGTTGTACTTAAAGATGGTACTATATTAAGTGGTGAAGATTTAGCTCATTATGCACGTAACCAAGGTGTTGCTGAAAGTGCACAAAGTACTCAAATAATATCTGAACCTAGAACATTATTACCTTGGTTAGACCAAAAATTAGATGATAGTAAATTATTACAAAAATTATCTCGTAATGAAGAAACTGCACGTTTACATCATTATTTAACACAAATTGAACGTGGTATGAGTAAAGAAGATGCAGTTAAATCTGTTAATAAGTATTTATTCGATTATGCAAATAAATCCAAATCAGAAAAATTTATGGAGAATTTTATAGACCCATTCTATGTATTCCATAAGTCTTATGCAAAATTATTAGGTAAAGAGGCACTTACTAATCCAAGTAAAATAAATAATATACTTAGAATGGAACGAGAATTAACTAATTCAACACCTGAAAGTTCACGTAATCAAAATGCATCAGAAACTAAATTCCAATTACCTTTTGGAAGTTTTACTGATGGGAATAATGATGCTAGATACGATTATATGGCTAAACAATACGTATTTCCTGAAATACAATCAGCATTACCTTTAACGTATGATGAGTTAGAAGGTAAACTTAACCCTTTATTAAAACTTGCTATACAACAAATAAGAGGTAAAGGTGATTTTGATACTAAGATAGTTGATAAAGATAAAGCGGGTTGGAACGAGATTACTAAAGATGATAGAAAGAAAGAAATACTTATGGACGTAAATCCATTTGTAAATAACTTACCTACTACTATAAATAAAGTAAATAAAGTTAATGACCGTAAACAAAGTAAGAAAACGAGCGATATACAAAAAATGGAATTAATATTTAATTATTTAACAGGTAATAAAGGTAAACATGAGCGTTATCTTGACTTTTTAAAGTAGTTGAAATGTGATATAATGTAAATGATAGATGATGTGTATAAAAACGTCTTAGAGGGGCGTATAGAGCCTCTCAATGGCACATCAGAGATAAATAAATATGGAGGTGTAAGTATGAACGAGCTAACATTCGAGAGTATAAATGCAATAGCGAATAGTCCAAGTGCTTATCTCATATTATTTATCTTCCTATTAATGTATGTATTAAAGACTTCTTCAGAACGTGAAAAACAAATGCGTGAGCAACTTGACAAAACAATACCTATATTAGACAGGTTGGTAAAAGATATGGAAGTTGTAAAAGATAAAATATTAAATGACGATGAGCATGAGGAACATCATGAATGTCATTGTGAGGAGGCACATAATAATGAGTAAAAAAAGAGTTATGTTAGATGCAGGTCATTATAAAGATTATAATCGTTCTAATGTATTTAAAGCGTATTGCGAAGGCAATATGACTTGGTTATGGCAAAAACATTTAAAACAAGCACTCGAATCATATGGAATAGAAGTTGGAGTAACTAGAACACTTATAACAAAAGATGTTGAATTATATAAACGTGGAGCTATGAGTAAAGGTTATGATATGTTTATTTCGGGACACTCTAACTGGTGTGAAGATGAAAAAGTAGATAGAACTGTTATTATACATGGTTTAAATTCAGATAAAACGTTAGCAAAACAATTAGGTTTATGTGTAATGAAAACTATGGATTTGTCTTCTTATCAATTATATACACGTAAGAAAAATAATGGTGATGAGTATTATGGAGTGTTAAGAGGTGCTAAAGCAGTTGGCATTAAGAATAGATTTATAATCGAGCATGGATTCCATTCTAATACACGTACTGCTAGATGGTTATATCAAGAAGAAAATGTTAAGAAAGTTGCTTATGCAGAGGCAGAAGTAATAGCTAAGTATTTAGGTATTGAGAAAAACACATCAAAAGATGAAGATAAAGAAAAAGGTTTTTATCGAGTTATAACAGGTAGTTATGAAACTAAAGAACTTGCTGAACAAGAAGTTAAAGAGTTGACTGCAAAAGGTTATAAACCTTTTATTGCATATGTTGATGTGAAAGATTATAAATAATATATACGCTTATAAACAAAAACAAAGGTAGGCATTACGCCTACCTTTTTAGATTAAAAAATAAGAAAAAATAGATTTGATAAACTAAAGCAAACTTATTTATACCGAGTTTATCACAAGTCACATACATTAATATGTACGTGTAAAGTAAATAAAAAGCAATTTTTTAAAAAGAATAAAGAGATTATTAAAATAATAAATATTTTTTTGAGAGCTACGAGAATCGAACTCGTATTTTACCAATAACTCAACCTGAGTACTCTCATAATGTGGAATTGTTAAAGACGAGAACCCTGGGAGATATTCTCGTCTTAAAACAAAAGAGGTTTAAAATGAATTTATCCAAACATTACCTTAAAGGAGGAGATGATAAGAATTGAACTTATCTAAATACCATTATCTCCACGAGAAAGGGGAGTAAGTAAAAGAATAAAGTAACTCCCCATAGAAAGGATAAAATAACCAAATTACATGAAATTTTCTAAAAATAATAACTAAATAAAAATAAAAGAGGAAAATATTATAGTCATGGGGGACTAACCAAACCTTTTATACATATATAATAACATATTTTAACGTAAATTTCAATAAATTACCAAATGTATACAATATAAATCGCGAAACTGAGTGTGTAGGTCAAGTACGTAAAACCTTACGGTTTTGGCACATCAAGAAAAATTCTTTATTAACTCGGCATAGTCGGAAGTACTCTGAAGTATTTTAGAGTAAAAAAAATCCTGTTCATATCTTTGATGTGAACTAAGCCCCAATAAGGGGCTTACATTTATCTCTTTACTATTTATCTCTCTATTAGTTATCTCTCTATTTTATAGGGAATTTTTGTGCAACCGTATAGGGAAAATATGTCCCAACGTATAGGGAAAATATGTCCTCTTATTCTTTTGTTCTTTCTATTACTTCATCAAGCATTTGCCAATCTTCAAAACTTGTTAATTCGTAATATATTACTTCTGTTGGTATTTCTAATATTTTTCCGTTTTTTTCGTATGATTTTATTTCATATCTTTTATGCATTATTATTAATCCTAATTTCGCCAATATATGTGTTATTTGTCTTATTAATTTTGTACTTGATTTGCTAAGACCTATTTCTTCTGCTATATATTCTTGTGACATTTTTTTTACACCATCTTTAAGATGATATTTAAATAATACATATGTTGCTATTACATTTGTGCTTGTATGTACTAATTCTTTTAATATTGGTTCTTCTATTTCCACAAAATATTTGTTATCTTTTTTATAATTGAATTTATATACAACACCATTTTCACTATTTACTGCCTCAATAAGACCTGTTTTCATTAATGCGTTTATATTTCTGTTTATTGTTCTTTTTGAAACTCCCATAGTTTTTGCCATCTCCTCTTTATTTAATTTGTTGTGATATAAATATCTTCTTTCATCTAAATCACCTTGTAACCAATTTGTTTGAACTAACATTGCAGTATATGTTAATAAATTTTTATTTTTTAGACTTTCCTTATCTGATGGAAAACCTATTTTATACTCATTCATATTATCACCTTCCTGCTTTTATTATACATTATGTCTTAAAAAATGTCAATTTGTCTTTAATTGATACCACATAAGTATAAATACTTCGCTATTTGCGATAAGAAGGAAAGTAATATAAATACCCAAAATACGTTTTTATACGTATTATTCTTCCATTTTACAGTTAACCCTATAATACTAAGTATTATTAATATTATAAAACTCATTTTTTCACCTACTTTATTTTTTTCTTTTCGTAATGAGGTTCAAAACCACTTATTTCAAAACAACTTCCTTTACCTTCTTTTAAATATGGACAATTTTCTTTATGCTTACAACTATCACAATCCCCTTTTAATAATGCTATTAAACCTGTTAATAACAATATTATACCTATTATTATTATTATTTTCATTTTTTCACCTCCTTCATTGCTCCATCATAACTCATAGCACGTACAGTCACCTCTATACGTGGATTATCTCGGTCTAAACCTACAAACTTATCTTGTACTAACACCCATCTATCATCTTTAAAGACAATTTGTTCAAGACTATCCATAACGATTTTATGCATATTATGACAATCCCTTCTTCGCAAATCAGCGAAATAGTATTTTAACTCTACTATTAACCATACTCCTTCTTCTTCCACTTTATACTTTTGTTTACGTATAGCAGACGAGGCAATTAAGCCTACGTCTTGCATATACTTTATACCTTTTTTCGTCATGAAACGTTTACCACGTCTAAAAGAATATAAGTGGTTGACAGAAACAGCAAGTGGTAATGTAAGTTGTAACTTTTGTCTAGGGTGTTTTGGTCGTTTTCTTACTAAATCACTTGGTTGTTCTTTTGTCATAGTTGTTACTCCTAATAATTTTCTTCTTGTCTTTGATGATTTACTTCGTTTTTACGTATATATGCGTTATACATATCTTCTATACTATAATCGCACATTTGTAATGTCATGCATAATAGTACTAATATTGGTAGTAATATACCACCTTCTTGATTTGTAACCAATTCTCCTAACATTAAATCCATTATAACGATATTTTCGTTTATAGCAGTAGATAAATTTACTTCTTTTAAATCTTCTATAGTCTTTTTAAACATATCTTGCATACCTGCTGTATTATCTTCGTTTATTTCGAGATTAACTCCCATTTCGATTGCTAATGAGAATATAAAGTGCATTGCATCTATACCTTCTTCTAATACACCTTCTTTACCTTTATGTTTTTTCCAAAATTTAAACGCTTCTATTTTATTTGCAAACTCAAATAACTCTGTTTTTAATGCAATATACTTTTCAAACGTTAAATCATCTTCCATTGGTATATTGTTTTTAACACGTATTTCGTCATCTAAACGTTTTTGCTCCTCCCAAATTTCTTTGATTTGTTCATTGCTTAACATATTAAATTTCATACTACATCTCCTTTTCTGTTATTTTTACACCTTCTTCAGTTCTACTAACTGCTGTTAAACCTAATCTACACGTTTCCATTATTGCACTAATACCTGCACAAACTACATGGTCTTTGTGGTGTCCTTTAACGTGTATAATCATCTCGCCATCACCTTTAGTAATGGTAATATTTGTTTGTACATTTTCTTTTACCAACCATATTTACTCCTTTCTTCATTGATTTGTTTCCAAGATTCCATATCAGAACCTTGACATAAACCTTGTTCTTTAAAACAACACATTTTACATTTAAAGTAATCAGGTTTTTCAGGTATTGAGAAATGCCCTTGTTTCATTTGTGAGAATAACTTTTGTACTACACGTATTTGTTCATTAACATTTTGAATATATTGTTTTTTACCTACGTTACATACAAATTTATTACCATCTATAGATGTGAAGATACGTTCTTTATACATACCTTGTTTATCTACATCTCCTAAATACACCAAACGGAAAGTTTTAGGCATTTTTCCGTATTTTGATTCGACTGCTTTAAGATAAAGTGCAGGTTGCAAATCAGTAGTAAGTTTTTTGCCACTCATTATTTTTCCTGTTTTCCAGTCTACTATATGTAAATCGCCATTTTCGTCTTGTTCAAGTCTGTCATATGCGATTGTTACCTTTGGTAAATCTTTTGCGATGGGAAAGTATATACGTTCTTCAAACGATACTGGTTTTCCTAAGTTTGGATATATTTTTAAGAAATTTGCATTGCATATTTTTGATTTGTTTGTGAGTTTGTCTATATCCTCATTTGGATAGTCGATTATTATGTTTTTTATTAATTCTTCTGATTTGTTATTTAAAGTGTCTAAAATCGGCTCTGTAACGCCTTTCTGAACGTTTTCATACAATTCATGTAAATCACTACCTAATCTTGCTAGAACGTGCTGTGTAGGCGTGTGACCGTCTATAACAGCTAATTTAAAGTAATAAGGACACGCCTTATAATCTTCTATATGACTTCTTCTTATCACATCAGGTAGTTTTACTTTTGATTTGTCTGCACATTTTTCACATTTGTAATTATTCTTTTGAGAACATTCTTCACATAAATCTATACCACATTTGCAACATATTGTTGCATTAGACCAATCTAGTTCTGTTCCACATTGTTTACACGTTTTCATCTTTCGATACCCCCTTTCTGTTCTGCCAAATGCCAATAGCTCGACAACTAGCAGAACAATAAACTCTGTCCTTACGATGTGGTCTTGACCTAAAGTCAAATATATCACCGCAGACAGGACATATTTTAGTTTTTATAACATATTTTTGTTTTCTCTTACCTATGTTACGTGACGAACATTCTCTACAACAAAATTTTGCTTGGTTCTTGCGGTTTGATTCGACCATGAACGTTTTACCACATTCTTGGCAAATTACTTCGCAATTTTTAGGTCTTTTATATACCTTATGTTTTTTTGTTTCTTTCCAACCATATTCTTGTCGTAGATGTTTTTTCATAATATCACCCCTCTATATTAATTCCTTCTACGTCCCACACTATAATACTATCTTTACTTTTTTTACCTTTTACTAATAATACTTCATATTTATCTATTGTTTTTTTTATATCTTCATCTTCCCATAAATCAGCAAATATAAGACATTTTACTGCTCCATGTTGATTTGAACCCATTAAGAATGCAAATGTTTTACCATTCTTTTGGAAACGTTCAATAACTTCTTTTTTCTCGATTACTTGAATAACTTTAGCACCTTCAGGATAATCTTTAAGTTTTGTAACATTTCTATCTTCTAATGGGTGCTTAGAAAGATAAAGACCATATACTTCTTTTTCCCACATAAGTTTAATTTTTTCATTATATTCTTGATGTGGACGAATTACACCATTTTTAACTTCTGTTTTCTTTCTATTACGCATATCATATTGCCAAAGTAATTGTTCTCGATTAGTATTTTCAAAGTCGAATATACCACCTTTTATCATTGATGTTACTACGTTTTTCTTTATGTATTTACGTAATCCTCTATCTAACATATCATCAAGCGAATTAATAGGTAATAAATACTTTTTAATGTATTTTATTACATCTTCTCCAATACCCTTCATGTAATTGATAGGGATTTGTATACCTTCTTTACTACCTATAAATGTATAATTCGCTTTATTTATATCAGGAGGTAATATTTTGATACCTTTTGCTTTACACTCTGCAATAAGGTTCTCTACCTCATCTTGATTGCCTATTTCTGTTGTTAGCAATGATGCATACCAATAAGTCGGATAATAGTGTTTTAACCATGCAGTTTTATACGATAGAACAGCATATGAAGTTGCATGGCTTTTATTAAATGAATAACCTCCACTTACTGCATCTTCTATTTCTTGCCAAACTTCTAAAGCTATTTCTTTACTATAATTATTATTTATCGTATCAGAAATAAATTTGTTTTTAAGTTCTATATCATCTTTGATGTGTTTATTCTTTCTAACGTGTTTATCTGCGTATGCAACAGTCCAACCTGCAAATGTTTTACAATCTAATAAAAATTGTTCTTGATATGTAAGAAGTCCATATGTTTCTTCCATATACCACTTTCTAGGCTCTAAAATCGTGTATGAGTGTGCTTGAAATCTACGTGCTAGGTATTCTTTAAAATCACCTACTCCAGGTCTTATAAGAGCATTTAGAGCGATAAGGTCGTTAAAACAATTAGTTCTTTGTTCAACTATCATTCCTGCTTGATTTGCTAATTGAAATACTCCTGACACATCACCTGATTGTAACATTTCATAAACTTCTTTATCTTCAAAGTTTATTTCGTCAAGGTTTATAGATATTCCTTCTTCTTTTTCTATCATTTTAAGACAATTATATACTGTAGTTAAGTTTTTTAAACCAAGTACGTCCATTTTATAGAATCCACAATCTTCTATTTTATATTTATCGAATTGAACTACTGGTATACATCTATTACCGTGACTATCATTTTCGTATTTACAAGGTGTTAAAGATGTAAGATTGTTGTATATAACAAAACCTCCTGCGTGTTTACCTTCATGAGATATTGTATTTTCTAATCTACGAATAGCTCTTGCAATAAATTCGTTTTTATCCATAAATTCTTTAAATTTCTTTGATGAGTTATAAGCGTCAGTTACAGTCACATCAAGGTCAGGAGGTAAACTACCATTTATTATCGCTATTTCTTGTTGTGAATAACCAAAACAGCTCATTACTTTACGAATAACATTTTTACAAGTTAACTTACCGTAGGTTGCGACTCTAGCAACATTATCCATTCCATGTAAATCTTGTAAATGTTTAAATACGTGTTCTTGGTCAGAGAAATCTACATCTAAATCAGGTGTTCTTCCTCTTGCTAAAAAACGTTCAAATAGTAAGTTGTGAGGCACAGGGTCTACATTAGTTATATCTATACAATAAACTACTTTAGAACCACAACCACTTCCTCTACCGTCACCAACAAGTACTCCATTTTTTCTCGCATCAGTAATATAATCTGCTACGTTTATGAAATAACCTGAATAACCTGTTTCACTTATAACTTGAAGTTCTTCTAATACATCTTTTCTTATTTGAGCACGATTTGGATAAGAAGGTGGATATTTCTTTTCAAAACCCTTCCAAGTCATTTCTGCAAGATAATCGTCTTCTGACATACCTTTTAAATTCGGATATGTTGGTAAAAATTTACCTTTAATTATTTTTGCATCGCATTTATCGACTATTTCTTGTGTATTCATTAATGATTTGGCGATTTCGTATGATTCATCATCATTATAACCTTTAAAACTACTTAACATTTCATTTGTTGATTTGCACCAATAATCTTTTGTAGGGAATTTAAAACGGTTTTCATCTTCCCACTTTTTATTAAATTGCAATGCAAGAAGTACTTCATGTATATCTGCATCTTCTTCAAGAACATAATGCACATCATTAGTTGCGATAAGTTTAATGCCTAATTCTTTTGATAGTTTTATTAATTCTTTATTAACTTTCCATTGGTCTTGCAAATCATTAGGTTGTATTTCAAGATAAAAGTCTTCTCCAAATTCAGATTGCCACTTCTGAGCCTCTGTACGCCCTTCTGAAGGGTTTTTAAGTATTAATTGAGCAATTACACCACCTATACAAGCTGATGTGTATATTACTCCTTTTTTATACTTTTTCATTAATTCAAAATTAATGTTTGGTTTACGATAGAAGTTTGTCTTATAAGCCTCTGCTTGGAGTTTATAGAGGTTTTGTAAACCTTCTTGATTCTTTGCAAAAGCGATGAGGTGAAACCCATTATCTTCGCTTGTAGCCTCATTATTTTGCGACATATAAAATTCACAACCTAATATAGGTTTTATACCATGTTTTCTACACGTTTCTTGAAATTCATAATGTCCTGCCATAGTACCGTGGTCTGTTATAGCTAATGCTTTTTGACCTAATTCTTTTACTCTTAATACTAATTCTTCTATTTTACACATTCCATCAAGTGTACTATATTCTGTATGAACGTGTAAGTGACTGAACATTTATATCACTTCCTTTCTATAAACAAAAGTAGAGGATTACTCCTCTACTGATGTATGAGTGAAACGAATCGTTTACTCCTCTATAGGTTGTACGTTTGTTCCTATTCTATCTCCTTGTAATATTATTGCAGGGAAACCGTTCCATACCATATCAAGGAGATGATTTTCTAGTTCTACTGCTTTTTGTCCTTCTGCTACTTTACGTGAAGAACCATTTACTTCGGTTATCCATAACTCGTCTTTACCATTTCTTTGAACTCTGTTAAAACCAGTTATAAATACGTTAAATTTTTCGCTTAAAAACCATAAGCCCATCGTTACCACCTCTGTATATTATTTATGTATTGTTAAAATAATTATAGCACATTATGCATTTTTTTCCAAGTTTGATATTTCTCGATTTAAATACCATTGTGCTTTTTTGAGGTCTTGTAATGTTTTTGATGTGTCTTTTTTACCTGCACGAGATATATATTTAATTACGTTTCCTAAATTAAAATTAAGTTTTTTATCTTCTATATAATCGATAACTTCTATATTCCCATCAGTATAATGTGATGGGTGAGAAACTGGGTCATCTATTTGTTCTATTTCTTTTTTAGCTCCTTCAAATACTTCATCTATAGAAAATATTTTTTCTTTCCAATGTTCACATACATCATATGTTGATTTGAATATTTTTTTATAATTGCAATATTGTGTGTCATAATGTTTACAATTCTTGCAATATTTTAATACTTCACTCATATAATTCTCTCCCTTTTATCAAAATATAATTGGAGTTCTTCTGATGTGCAATTACCTGGGTCTGCACCTTCAGGAAGTGTAATAACCCATTGAGTAACTTTATTACGCATTTTTTTTACAGCCTCTTTTGTTGCTATAATACCTGCTGTATCACCATCATAACACCAAATTATATCTTTCCCTAATCTAAGTAATAGTCGATATTGTTCTTCTGTTAGATGTGCTCCAAACGTACAAACAATGTTTTCAAAACCTGCCTCATACCATGACCACACATCAAAAATACCTTCTACAACTATTATATATTCATCTGTAATATTTATATTATCTTTATTGTATAATATACTTCCTATTTTTATAGTAGGTGGAGTATGAAACCATTTAGGATTGTCTTTAGCACGTATTTTACGTAAAGATGCACCTATTAATTTACCTTCTTGATAGATAGGTATATATAATCTTTCGTATAGTTTAAATACTCCACCACTTTTCTTTTCAAGTTCTATTTCTTTTGTATACATTAATTCAAAATATTCTAATGTACTTCTTTTATATTTTCTGAATGATTTTACTTGTGTTAATTCTGCTTTTGGTGTATATACGTCTACTTCCTTTTTTTTCTTTGAAGAAATATATTTAAGGAAGTTTTCTAGGTCTTTACGACTATCATTTTTACGTTCAGCTATAATAAGACCATTAATATCCACATCAAGAATTTCTGCTAATTTTTTTGTTGCTGATGTGAAGTCTACATCTTCCATTTTTTCTATAAACGTGAAAATGTCGCCATTGCCACAATCCCCCGTATGACACGACCACAGAAATTTATCGTTTACAACAAACGCAGTAGGATTATCTCCGCCATGTATAGGACATTTACAACGGATATAATCCCCATGATAGTTAAAATCTACATTGTAATAATTTAATATTTTCTCTACATCAATATTTTCCTTTATTACATCAACTGCGTTCATTTAAAATTCTCCTTTTATAATGATTTTATGAAATCTTTGAATGCGTTTATAAAACTGTCATCGTCTTCTTTCATCATTTTTTCTAGTTTATCTAAACCTTCTTTCACATCATCAGGTAATAAAGATTTCATTTCTTTTATTTCTTTATCTACTAATGATTGTTTTATTTTATCTTTAGCAAGTTTTCTAATAGGTTCTCTTAATAATTCTGCTAATTGTCCTACAGTTCTTTCTATTTCTTCTGTTTTTTCTTTATTTATATATTTACCTATTGCACTATCTATACTACCTTTTATAGCTAGTTCCATTTCATTTGTCGCTAATTCTACACTTGCATCAAATTTTATTTCTATAACTCCATAATCTTTAATCTTTTCCATTCTTATCATTTCCTTTCTATACTTCTTTTATACTTAATATATTATTATCAAATTGGAGATTAATTGGTTTACAATCGCTTTCTCCATTTCTTTGATATGCTATTTTAATTTGTCTATTACCTAATAATGTACTATCTCTTGCGATTTGTTCTTCTGTTTTTGCATATAAGAACATTAACTTTGTAGCAAGTTGTAATATTCTATCTGAACCTGCTATATTACCTGCACCTTTTTCAATGCCTTTTTCATCATTACGATTTTCTTGTACTGCACTATATACTGGTATTCCAAGTTTACCTGCAATATCTTTTAGAGTTGATGTAAAGAAACCTAATGCTTGATATTCTTTTATGTTATTTAAGTTATTTGATTGATTTGAAGGCACTTTAATATAATCGAAAAATAACGCCTCAATATTATATTTATATTTATAATTCTTTGCGAGTTTTATAACTTTTTCAGATGTAAAATTCGGCATATAAACGTGATAATATGGTGCATTATTTATCATATCAATAGCATTTTTAACTTTAATAAGTTTTTCTTGTGCTGTTCCGTTTTCTGTATCAACTGCGAATAATCCAGTAAGTATTTCATGATGTGGTATATGTGTTATCATAGATACAAGTCTATCTTCTTGTTCTTCTGAAGTCATTTCTGTATCTATGTATAAAACAGGTCTATTATCTTCTATTGCAAATTTCTTTGCCCAAGTTGATAATACTACTGATTTACCCATTTTAGCTCTAGCACATACTATAATTAAATCACCTGCTTGTCCACCATTAGTTAATCTATCAAATATAGTCCAACCAACTTGTATACCTGCTACTAATGTAGGATTATTTGCACGTTGTTTTAAACGTTCTTCTAAATTATCTCCCATTTTATGAACGCCATTTTTTTCGTTTGTTGTATTATTTATATTATTTATACGAACTTCTAGTTTTTCAATAAGTTCATTAGGATTAAGTACTTCACTCTCATCAGATAACATAAAAGACTTAGTATTTTCACACGTTTCATATATTTGATTACGTGTATAAGTTTGTTTAAGTTTTTCTATAAAGAAAGGAAGGTTTGACTGGTCTACACTCATTAAAGATATATCTTCTATATATGATATGCCTCCAAATGCTTGTATTTCGTCTTTGCCTTCCTTTGATGTTATCGCCTCTAAAATTGTGAGTGGTGAAGGATTAATCCCCTTGCTATATAAATACATCATTGATGTGAATATATGTCTATGAGCAGGTATTATGAAGTGTTGAGAGCATATTTCATTATCTTCTACTTCTGTTAATAAATCGCTATGATTTAGACATATACTTATTAATGAACGTTCACAAGTCGGATTACTTATCATTCAATCAACTCCCCTATCAACTGTCAAATATGTTATTAATAATATCTTTATTACTTTTTAAATCATATTCTTTTAACTCGTTTTTATTTATTGCTGTTTCTTTTTTAACTTTTTTTTGTTCATTTTTTAAACGAGCAACTACAGATGATATATTATGCGAAATATAACCAAATGAATAAATACCTTTTTCAGGTGGATTAGCAACACACCATCTAATCGTATCTTCTATTTCATTATAAGTAAACACATCAAGTAATTTTTTTGCATTTCTTATATTTATCATAATGTCACGATTAGTATATTTAATTCCTGTTAAGTCGTAAAAAAGAAGGATAAGCTCTTTTGCTTGTCCTCCCTTTGATAATTTGCTAGTCATTAAAATTCTATTTTTTCATCTTCTGAATTATCTTCGTTTGTTGAGAAAACTTTTTCAGGAGATTTACCATTCATTAAATCTATAATTTGGTCTACAGTCGCTAATTTAAATACTTCTTCAAAAGGTTTTAATTCTTTGCATTGTTCTTTTATTTCATCATCTAGTTCAGTTGGAGGACAAGGTAATAAAGTGTGTAATACATCAGTAGTACCTGCATTTTGAGTTTTCACTTTTATGTTATAACCTCTTATATCTCCCATTTCTTGATGTAGAGCTAATAAACTAGCAAAGAATGTTTTACTTTGTTCTAGCATTTCAACTTTTCCTGTTTTAAAGTTATATACGTGCATTGCAAACTTTCTATTACTATTGTATGGTGATTTGACACCTGCACTTTTAGCACTCTTTATAGCGTTACAAACAGGGCAATTAGCACCTATACACGAAATATTTCTTTTACAGTTTTGTAACCAATGTGCCCAACGCACAAATGGTTCTTCATCAAGAAATCTTAACTCGGTTATACCATTTTCAAGTTTAGTAAACTCGAGCCTATTTCCATTACCTCCTGATTCTTTTGTTACTTCGTCCCAACCTCCAAAAAGTTGTAAGTTCATTTCTTCACATTTCATTTCACATCATTCCTTTCCATTAACAATAAAAAATTATTTATATCAAAATCACACGTATCTCTATTCCAAGATTTTATCACATTATTCTTGATATAATTATTGCTAGTATTGGCGAGATATGTTATTACTTTTATCTCGTCTTTTTCATTATACCTCATTTTTAAAAAATCTTCAATAGTGTTAAAATGAATAGGTGTTACCAATACCTTTTCTCTCCAATTAATGTCATTTGCGTGATTTTTGCCAATTAAACCTTTAGAGTTTTCCATAATCGCATCAAGAACTTTTAAATTTTGATGTGAATTATTTAGTACATATATTGCACCATAAACTCTATATTTCTTTTTTGCTTTTGTTATATAAGGTCTACCTTTAACGCTATACATTTGTGCACCTTCTAAGTATGCAAAACATATAAACGTTAAAGGTAGTCTATATAATTTTTGTTTATTCTCATCAAGAAGTTCATTATATAAAAATACAACCTCTTTCATATTTAACTCACTTCCTTTCAGATGAGTTTCATAAATATACTTTATGTATTTTATTTACACTTTAATTCACCTTCTGTACAAGTACTACAAGGTGCTCCTGCGTTTTTAAATAGTAATGGTGATACTTCTTTGCATTGTTTTAACATTTCGTTTGCTAGATAACGTATTTCCCATTGTGCACGTTTACAACAACGTTGTTTAAAAAAGTGTAATAACTCTCTTACATTCATTGTAAATTCCATTTTTGTAGTACAAGCAGAAGGTAAAATATATCTAGCATCTTCTATAGCCTCTTTTTCTGTTCTACCAAGTTCTATTAATTTTTCTATCATTTTACAATATGAGTTATATGCATTATTCATCATAATGTCATATATATAATTTAAATTATTATCATCTTTTATAATAGGTGGTGTTACGTATTCACCATTCATCTTTACATAACGTTGAGATTGTTGTGAATAACTTGCCACTCTATGTCTAACTATTTGATGTGAACAATTACGAGATATACCTTCTATTGCAAAAGTAAAACTAGCGTGTTCAAATGGGGACATATGACCCATATCAGCAAGTTTAGAAATAAATTTATTTACTTCCTCATCACTTATTTTATCGTTTAATTCGTCTATACCAACTGGTGAATAACATAATTTACCTGCCAAAGCTATAACTCTTTCAGGATTTGGTGTGTGTGCAAGTATTTTAACTTTCATTAATACATTACCTCCTTAAAATTAACTATTTTAAAATTTAAATTATCTCTTGCATATTCAGCAGAACCAAAACGTATTCTTTTTTGTTTATTTACCCTTTCTCTATCTTCGTCTGTGCCATTATATGCTGTTTTTTCTTTATATTCTCCCCAACGTGTATCATCTTCATCTAATATTTGACCTCCTGCCCATGTCCAACCTTGTCTTTTTAGCACTATGAATAACATTTTTGCCTCTGCTCTTGTTTTACAATTAATTGCTATTTTGCGTTCAAAGAAATCATTTAAAGTGTAACTTCCTAATACTGTAGGTGTTTTTTTTGCATGAGGATATTCTAAGAATTGTAATTGTTTAAAATTTACTACTTCACCTTTCCAATATTTTTTGTCTTTTCTTATCATTTTGTCTGATTTATTACAAGCTAAACCTATTCTAAAATTACTTTCACTTATTGCATCTTCTGTTGTTCTTATTGTTGTTTTACTATTTACAAATTGTATTCCTTCTTCTTGTGCTTTTTTACAAAAATTTTTTATATCAAAATAACTATTAAAGGTAACTAATATATTACCTTCTTTATATTCGCCCCAATCAAAAAGTCTTTTATTCAATTATTCCCCCTCCTTACTTACATTATCTGTGTGTTCTTTATTTAATTTTCTACGTATTTCCATTACATTTAATAATGTTTCATATGGTAAACGTTTTTTAATACCTATTTCGTCTAGCCACGAATTAACTGTATGATAGTGTATTTCGAGTTTTTCAGCAATATCTCTTATAGATAATTGTTGTTCAATATACATAGAGTGAAGGAGTTCCTCGAGAGGAATCCCCTTTTGTATTTCTATGTATTTCATAAGTACTGTTTTATTTTCTATCTTTTTCATATGTTGATATGCAATAGAAATTACTGAAATCATCTAATATCTCGAATGGTACACTTTCTTTGTTTATGTATTGTAAAAAACACCATAATGCTCTTGATACAATACCTAATCCAGTAGCTATTACTGTTTGTGATACGCCACAAGCACTTACTTCTGATTCCTCATCACTATAGAATGTTTCTTCATATGCTTTACACATATCTCTGTTACGCATTGGTACTGTATATATTCTACCTCCACGTAAATCCATACGTGTTTCAATAAGTAATTTAATATTTGGATTTACTTTAGCACATCTATAGATTTGTTCTCTACTAGACATACTATCTGTTAATACAAATATAATACCTTGTAAAGGTTGTGTAGTAACCCTATCACAATGAGTAATAATAGTTATTCCTGCATATCTTTGTGTAGCATTTCTTAAAGCAAGTACTTTAAACATACCTATTTCATGTTCTCCATATACTTGATTTGGAATATTATGTTCTTCTATTATATCATCGTCCCAAACGTGTATGTTTTTTACACCTAATTTAGCAAGTGCTAAAGTTAACCAAGAACCTGTAGCTCCTGCACCTATCACGTGGATAGGTGTAGTAAACTCATCAGGATTAAATACATTGATGTGTCTATTATAATTCATTATAATGCAACCTCCTTACAATATTTTTTGTATGCGTCTTTTAAACTTTTATCTTGATTTACATAATCTTCGACTAATTCTTCAAATAAATCTTCAACGCCTTTTACTTTATTTAGCATTTCTGATGACATTATATCTTTATAGTCATATCCACTTTCTATGTAAAGCATTACTTCAAAAGTTTCTTCCATGTTTAATTCATCAAAGACCTCTTGAGCACGTTGATAATCAGTTAATGATTTTTGATGTGGAATAATGATTGTATCATCGTCTTTATTATCCCAATAATCATCATAAGCATCGTCCCAATCGTTATACCAATTCCCATATCCGTAATTATATGCTTTATTAAGATATTCTCTATCTTGTTGTGCTCTTTGTGATGGGTTAGTAGTTTGTCTACTCCAAGGATATGTATAAACTTTTGCTTTTACTTTTGCTTTAATATCTTCTTTTACTTCTTTTATTAACATATCAGGACACTTTTTAATTTTAGCAATTTGTTTCTCTAGTTCTTCAATTTGTTTGTTTAATTCGTTTATTTTAGTTATTTCATCATTTTGCATTACGACTTTTTGTTGAATATCATCTATAATGATGTTTCTATCTAAATCGACTATTTTTATATCAACATCACCTTTTTTGTTTTGTATTAAACGAATAAAGAAACCTTCTTCCATATTCTTTAAAAAGAAATTTAGTTGAGTATTATCTTGTCTTGAAGGTGTAACACCCATATTAACGTGTGAATGTCCCCATAAAGCAATAGTATTCCAAATCTCTGCACCATTTGGGTGTTGCATTAATTCTAATGCGAATTGACTAAGACCTTCTTCTGTAATTTCACAAGTAGTTGCATTAACTTCTTGGTCAAATAGATATACGTCTTTTATTAAATAATCTTTTCCAAAGCGTTCTACACTACCTAACCAACCTATTTCTTTATCGCTTTGTTTTACATATTCTTGCATTTTAAGATATGCAAGATTATTTACGTAAAGAATTGGCTCATCAATGAAATGTAACATAATTCTTACCTCCTTTTTTTACCAATATATTTCTTTAAAACAATTCTCACATATTACATTACCATTTGTATCTATATACTCAGAACCTTTTTCTACTTTTTTACCACATTTTGCACAAAGATTAGTAGGTTCTGCATTTTGTCTTGTTTCTAAAGTAGGTGTTTGTATATCTGCAACTTCTTCTCTGATGTGTGGATATTTTTTTATACAATCAGGACACAAGTTAGTCCATTCTTGTTCATCTTCATCAAATACTTCTTCTATACCATCTTTGTACGCTTTACCACAATCATCGCAAACTGTATATTTATGTTCGCAATCTTCACATATATATTCTCCTAATGGTGTCAATACGTAATCTGTGTTATTTATATCAAACGCTTTACCACATTCATCACAAAGTTGCATATAATCTTTTTCATTTAAACAATTTCCGCATATATATTCGTCATTATTTGTTTCATATACATCTTCGTTTTTGTAATATTCTCCACAACAGTCGCAATATGTATAATTCTCATCAATGCAATTGTCACAAATTCTATATCCTTCTGCATTGTATTTATAACAATCTATACAAATTATATCACCACAATCACTACATTCATATTGTTCACCTTCTCTTATAGTTGCACCACAACAACTACAAGTATATGTCTTATTATGTGGATTTTCAATGATGTTACCTTCATCGTCTATACAATCCCAATTACCTATATTTTTACCTGCAACATCTTCTGTATTAACTTGTTGTAAGAAGTTAAGAGCTATTATGTAAGAAGCATAAAGTTCTTTTTCATTCATTGATATTGATAACATAGAACCTGCATCACCCAAACAAGCAACACCATTACTTCCATCAATATGTGGGTGAGGGTCTTTATTTGTCCAATAACTTTTTCTATGTAAATCTTCGTCTAATCCATAGAATCTAACGTTATATCTTTCGAAGTTAAATACTATTTTAAATCTGTTACCTAAGTATTTGTTACCTTCTTCATCTTGTATAATGATGTTTTTTGTTTCTACAATAAGTTTTCTTTCAGCATTATTAACATCTACACCTACAACTAGAGGGTGTTCCATGATGTGTTTTATTTCGTCTGCAAAAGATATTTCTTCTGTTTGTTCAAGTTTTTCTAATGTCTTCATAGCTACACGTAAATCTGCGTAATTTCTATTCATATATCTTTCAGCAGTTCCTATATTGTTTTTTAATACTTCTATTTCTCTTTCGACTTCTCTAAGTTTTTCATCTTCTTCTCTCTTTAAGAAATCTAATTTAGTATCAAGTACTTCTACAGTTTCCATGTTAATATTTTCCATTTGTTTACCTCCACGTTTCTTCACGTAATATATTTTTAAAAAAAGAGAGGAGGAAAGGGAAAACCTCCTCTATAAACTAATCAATAATATGTATTATTTATTTTCTAAAACTACTTCTAATTTTAAAGCAAGTACTGAAAGTTTACCTATAGCAGATTGAACATCTTCTAACGCATCTTTTATCATTGCAACATCGTATTCATTTGTTTTTTCACAAGTGCAAACATCGCAAGAGCAAGTATGTTCTTCTACTTCAAAGTATACTTTTTCAAAATCTTCTTTAGGCATTGTATATCTTCCATCTAATACTACCACATCACCTAAATGTGTTACTTCTTTTACTAATTTAGGTGCTCCATATTCATATGGTGAATTATTTAAAAATGTTTCTAATTCGTCTATTTTCCAAACATTACCTTTTATTTTTTTCATAGCAACAAGTAAAGAACCTCTTGATACGTCTGTATCTTCGTCTATTACTACGCCATCTAATCTTAATTCATAACCTGATGTGTCTATTTCAGCAAGTGCAAACGCGTCTTTAGCATTAGTTCCTTCTAATATAGCTATTTCAGTTAATTTACCAGGCATAACACCTACTTTTAAAGTTGCATTACCTTTTATCTTTTTCATTGCTACAAGTAAGTTTCCGTTATTTATAACTACATCTTCATCTATTACTGCACCATCTAATCTCATTTCATAACCTGATACATCTAAATCAGCTAATTGAAAAGCCTCTTTAGCAGTTGTACCATCGTTTACAACTATTTCTGTAAGTTTTCCTGGCATAACACCTACTTTTATTGTATCAACATTACCTTTTATTTTTTTCATAGCAACTAATAAAGCACCGTTAAATACTGGTTTATCTGCGTCTACTGCTACACCATCTAATCTTGTTTCATATCCTGCTATATCTATGTTTGCTAATGCGAATATTTCTTTTACTTTTGTTCCTAATTCAACAACTACTTCTTCTAATTTCCCTGGCATTACTCCTACTTTCACGTTTAACATTTCCATTCTTTTTCTCCTTTCAACACAACTACGTTGTGCGTTACACGTGCAATATACACGTTTGTCAGAATCACCTGACACACCTAATATTATTTATTATTAAAATTAATTGTATTAACTAAGAGGTCGTGTTATTCTCACATCAATGATGTGTTTTTGTTCTCACCTCCTTGTGTTTTTTTTTGTTTCTTAACTTCTGTTTTTTTTATTTTGTTTACAATTAATTTTGCCCTTCCCGTTTTTTTTACGTTCTTCTTTTGGAGCGGAGCGACTTCTCCTAAAGTAACTCGAAGAAGAATGTAAAACTTATTAAAAGATATTCTTTGAGAATAGATACGATTTACGAATATGTGTTATTAAGACATTATGTACCTTTAAAAGAGTTTCTTGATGTGAGTTTAAGAAGTACTCGTTAAACACGTTAAAAACGCTTAGAAAGGCATATAGAGCGTATTTTG
>ERZ808278.199-NODE-199-length-49638-cov-4.686828_pt1 | contig 49638 bp, 48 predicted proteins | sample MGYA00521239_ERZ808278 | MGnify/ENA primary metagenome ERZ808278 (study PRJEB31516, sample SAMN03275600) | gut metagenome | biome: mammalia-associated habitat; material: feces | host: Papio cynocephalus | place: Kenya | collected 2012-07-17 ... | reverse complement strand
AATTCCCAATGACAAGCACAGGCAAGATTTTAAAGAGAAAATTAGTGGAGATGGTAACAGAACCTAATGCACAGAGCCATCTTGCTTAATCGTTTTGCTTGTATAAGCAGGTGAAAAGAGGATATAAAAAAGGTGACTGTTTAGTCACCTTTTTATTGTAAAATTATTTCTTTTTTGCTTCTGCGTTTAGCTCGTCTACTTTTTTCTGAGCTTTTAATGACATTCTCTTAAAGAACCCTTTTTTCTTTTCAGGTGCAGCTTCAAGTCCGCCACGAATTCCTTTTACATCCATAATGTAAATACCACTAACTGTAGCTTTTACTTCTTTCTTAACAGGAACTAAATCAAAGATTTTTTCATCACAGATCATAGACATAATCTTTGGTCCAATTTTAACCTTTACAATTGGTAGTTTGGAACGACGCGCGTATTTTGGAGTTTGCTCCATAACGATTTTAGGTAAACCAGAATCTGCAAGTTTCAAACGCTTTTTATCGATGACAAGCATTGTTACTACTTGTGAGTTTGCCTGCATTTGAGACTGAGCATCTTCCTGACGTTTTTGAAGTTTTGTACCGAAACGGTAAAGTAAGATTAGAGCGATAACAATAACTGCTAATGCAATTAATAAACCAATAGCCAGTCCGCTTATCGCCATTGCTAACATAGGAAATGTATTGTAATACATAAGACTATGTACCTCCTTATTGATATTATACGTTTGACTAGTTATTTATTTTATCATACCAGAATGAATCTTATCAAGGTTTTCTTGTATGACTTTTTGGGAATAAGAACCGATAAATTTCTTTTCTTCCTTTGAAAGTTTATCTAAATAGATAGGTTCTCCAAACATGATGGTAACATTTGCTTTTCCTACAAAAGGAAAATGATTTTCGAATGCATCATCTGTGTTTGTTAAGGCAACAGGAATAATCGGACATCCTGTCTTTTGGGCAAATTTAAAGCTGCCTTCATGGAAAGGTAATAATTTGTCAGTATGATTTCTAGTACCTTCAGGCATTATAAAAATAGAGTAACCATCTTTTACTTGGTCTATACCCTGTAATATTGTCTTCATGCCTTCCTTGATGTTTTCACGATCTAAGAAGAGGCATTTCATGCATTTCATCCATTGTGCGATAAAAGGCACTTTTTCAATTTCCTTTTTCGATACAAAGCTTGTTAAATTAGGAACCACAGAATAAGCAACGACAATGTCAAAAAAGCCTCTGTGATTTGATACATAAAGTACCGGCTGGTCAGTTGGGACATTTTCAAGTCCAATGACATTTCTTTTAACGCCGCTAAGGAAACAGATTACACCAAAGGCCCATGCAACATGGCTTTGTGCGATCTTAAATACAAGGCGCTCATTCTTTGTAATTTTTCCAATTAACCAGATGACCAGTAGACTTGGAATACTGTAAATAAAATATAATATTAAAAAAATAGCAATTAATAATGTTCTCACAAGAACCTCCTGTTATTTCTCAATTTGTTCAAGCTACAATTAGTATATTATCTGCTTAGGTCATATTATTCACCAGATTCATGAGCACCTTCATCTGGATCACCTTCTTCTTCTGGTGTCTGCGGAGCCTTTGATGGAGTCTCAGGTTTTGGTGTTGGAACTTCTTCACTAGGTTCTGCAACAGGAGCTTTACTTGGCTTACTTGGTTTCTCAGAAGGCTTTAAACTAGCAATAGGTTTTTTGGATGCTTCTGGTGCCGAAGCAGATGCTTCAGGTGAAGGAGAAGGAGTTTCGGCTGTTGTATTGTTTGCTGGAGCTTTTGATACAACAGGCTTCTTACTAGGTGTAACCGTATTTGTGTTATTGTTAGCCGTATTTCCAGAGTTGCTGTTTGAATTAGATGAGGCTACAGGTGTTGGTACACTGCTAGGAGACTGATTATTGTCATATTGATTTGGCGTATCATTAACATATTCACTTTCGTCAGTAATGAATTCATAAGTTGGCTCATAATGATAATATTCATCTAGTGTCATATTATTCTGATACAAATAGGCTGCCATTGGAACGCCTACATAACGGAGATGCCAAGGCTCATATGCATAACCAGTAATATCGCATTTATCTTTTGGATAACGAATAATATATCCGTATAAGTGAGCATTTTCAGCAACCCAAATTCCCTCAGGGGTTTCGCCAAAAGATTCCTGAAGGTCAAAGTTTTCTGATTGACAGGAAATATCCATAACAAGACCAGTCTGGTGTTCACTATAACCAGGTTTTGCTGAGTACTGGCTTGTATGAGTAGTTCCTCTTGTCTTTAAATTCTTCTCATATATTTCTTTTTGTCGATCGTAGGAGCGGTATCCAGAAACAGCCGCAAGCTCTAAATTTTCTTTGGCTGCATCTTGAAACAAGCTTTCTAATGCATCGGCTGCTACCTTGCGCATATACTTTTTCTCTGATTCATAATCTATACTAAAAGTTACATCTGGTTCAACAAGATCAGCTGGTGTATAGTCAGCTGGTAATGAATATTCTTTGTTAACAAGACAAAAAATACTTTCAGGTGTTGTCATAACTTTATCTCTGGAAGGGAGTTCATCTTCTGGTAAAAGTTCTTCTCCAGTTGCTAACGGTTCCTTATCTAAGCTGCCAGAGTCTTCGTTGTAATAATGATGATTATTACTGGAAGTATGCGAGGCTTCTTTATATGATGTGTATGCATAATTAATGCCAAATCCACCTGCTAGTACAACTAAAATGGCACCTGCTACGATTATCTTTTTTTTCATGTACATAACTTCCTATCTTTATATTCTGTTGAAAAATTTAGCCTAAAAATAAAATCTATCTTATTATAGCATATAAAGCGAAAAAATCTAGTTTAAAGTTACTTTGTTTTTAGGGAAGGAATCGCAGAGGACTTTCCTATAAGTTAAGAAAAGGGCTACCTTGAAAGACAGCCCTTAGAAAATAATTTATTTTGTTGTTCTATTTCCTATAGAATCTAAGATAGAATGTTTTAAGTCGTAGAGTTCTTGTGACAAATCGACGTAGACATTATGTGGATTAATAAGACGTCTCGTCTCATCCCAAAGTGTATTTAATTCCTTTTCACAGTATTCTTTGATTTCACGAACACTAGGTGAGTCATAAACACAAGTGCCATGTTGGAAAACAGGAACCAAAATTTCACGAACCGTATAAGTACCTGGATCCAGATAAGTTTTCTTCCATGTTGAAATAGGGTCAAAAATCATAAGAGGTTCATTTTCATCAAATTTTTCATGTTCTAATGCAATAATATCGGCTTTTATCTTACCTGATTCTTTTTCGTATATACGGTATACAGTTTTGTTACCTGGATTAGTAATCTTCCATTGGTTTTCGGAAAGTTTAATTTTCGGAATAAATTTTCCGTCTTTCTCAATGGCTGCCAATTTGTAAACGCCGCCAAATGCAGGACAATCCTTAGAAGTGATTAAGTTTGTTCCAACACCCCAGGAATCGATAGCTGCTCTTTGTGTTTTTAAAGAATCAATTAAATATTCATCTAAATCACTGGATGCGCAGATTCCAGCATCATGGAAGCCTGCATCGTCTAACATTTTTCTAGCCTTCTTAGATAAGTATGCTAAGTCACCGCTATCTAAGCGAATGCCGTATTTTACAGGCATCTTGCCAGCTTCTTTTAATTCCTTGAATACTTGAATTGCATGTGGAACACCAGAGCGTAAAGTATCATAGGTATCCACTAAAAGTGTTGTATTATTTGGATAAAGGTCAGCGTAGATACGGAATGCGGTAAGTTCATCTGGGAAACTCATAATCCAGCTATGTGCGTGTGTTCCAAGGGCAGGGACATCAAACTTCTGAGCACATAGCACATTACTTGTACCTGCACAGCCACCAATAACAGCAGCACGAGCGCCAAGTGTACCAGCATCAGGGCCCTGGGCACGACGTAGACCAAATTCCATTACAGCATCACCTTGAGCAGCATAGCATACACGAGAAGCTTTTGTTGCAATCAGACTCTGATGATTGATGATGTTAAGAAGGGCAGTTTCCACAAGCTGCGCCTCCATAATTGGTGCAACTACTTTCACTAGTGGTTCCATAGGGAACACAACAGTGCCTTCAGGAATTGCATAAATATCACCGGAAAAGTGAAATCCGGCAAGATAATGTAAGAAATCTTCGTCAAATATATTTAAACTACGTAAATAAGAAATATCATCATAGTTGAAGTTAAGTTCCTTAATATACTGAATTACCTGTTCAAGACCAGCACAGATTGCATAACCACTGCCAGAAGGGTTAGTCCTGTAAAATACATCAAATACGACGCGTTCATTGGTATTATTTTTATAGTAACCTTGCATCATAGTGAGTTCGTAAAAATCGGTTAAAAGAGTTAAATTTTCGTACAAGCTAGTCACTTCCTTTTTCTTCTTATTTTGCTTATATGTACCTTATCATATTCATTAAAAGAAAGCAAGCAACAAAGGCGAAGGCTGTCTATTGTAGATGAATATTTGTTATGCTATTATAAATAGGATATAATTAATCATAGTTGCACAGAAAAGGAGGGATACTTTGAGTCATAAAAGAGTTAGGGTATGGATGAGTATTATTTTATGTATTACGTGCTTTGCAACACAGATGGAATTCATACGTGCGGAGAAAGAAAATTATGACGCCCAAGAATATGACATTAGTAAATATGTCAATAATGAAATATTAATTAAACTATCTGAGAATTGCTCTGAGGCTAAAGAAAGAGCGATTCTTAAGAATGCAAATGTTACAGTATTAAAGAAAATGAAATCTTATATAGTTCTACGTACATCAACAAGAGAAATTTTAGGTGATGCAGTTAAGTATCTTAAAAAGAATACATATATTGATTTGGTACAGCCTAATTTTGAATATGAACAGTCAGGAGAGAAGTATACAGGAACCTATGTTAGAGGAGGAGTCACATTTTCACAGAATCAGTGGGGATTAATGAATGATGGAACACTGGAGTTTGTGGATAGGTTTGTTAGTAAGTCGCCAATGATTCAAGCTAAGAAAGGAATTGATATAAATGTTACTCCGTTTTGGTCAGATGTGAAGAATAAAAAAAGTAAACGAGTTATTGTTGCAGTTGTTGATACCGGAATTGATATCAATCATCCTTCCTTTGAGGGGAAACTTTGGAAGAATACCAAAGAAATACCAGGAGACGGGATTGATAACGATAAAAATGGATATATAGATGACTACGATGGATGGAATTCGTATTCTCTTGACTCTGAACTACAAGATGAGGTAGGACATGGGACGCATTGTGCAGGTGTCATTGCAGCCAATGGGCAAGACAATGTATGGGGAGTTACGGGAGAAAGTAATGTAAAAATAATGCCTGTTAAGGTATTTAGTAAAAGTAAAAAAAGGGATTCACGAACTTGTCGAGCAACAAGCTTTAGTATTTTATGGGGACTTGAATACGCACAAGATAATGGTGCGAAAATATGCAATGTTAGCCTTGGATTGGAAGAAAGCGATAGTGTGCTAAGAGAGTTCATGAAATCCTCCGACATGCTTTTTATTTGTGCAGCAGGGAATGATGGAGTGTTCTTGGATTATAGTCCTACCTATCCTGCTTATTATAATTTTTCTAATATTATTTCAGTAGCCAATATTCGATGTGATGGGAAAATGCATGAATCATCTAACTATAGTAGTAAACGTGTTGGGGTAGCTGCACCAGGTGCTGAAATATATAGTACGTTACCTGATAATGACTTTGGTTTTATGACAGGAACCAGTATGTCTGCACCTTATGTTACGGGAGTTGCAGCACTGCTTTATTCTTACACGGATCGAATAAATGCCACGTCAGCTAAAAAACAGATTGAGAAAACAGCTACGAAGTTGGATTCTCTTCAAAAAAAAGTATCAGGCGGTCTTGTGAATGCTTATAAAGCTTATAAAATGGATGTATCAGCACCATCCATTCAATATAAGAGAACGGTTTATAAATCAAAAGGCTATGTGAGTGTAAAGTTAAATGTTGCTGATTATGGGAATGCAGGTTTGAAGTATGTACGCTGGCTGAAAGGCAGTCATACTGTATCGAATTTCCAAAATGGGAATAAGGGCGTTAAAATAAGTTCAACAGGTACATTTCATGCAAAATCTTCAGGAACATATACGATTTACGCTATAGATAAAAGCGGTAATGAAACTGTCAGAAAGCTAACCATTAATGTACCAGTGCCTAGTTGGATTGAACTTAGCAGTTCGTCTGTTACATTAAAGAAAGGGGCATCCTATAAGATTAGTCCATACGTGCATCCGAGTAGTGTCTATGTAAAATACACGTACCAATCTTCTGATAAAAAAATAGCGAGTGTGGATTCAAAAGGTAAAATAGTTGCTAAGAGAACAGGAAAAGCAACTATTATCATAAAAACCCATAATGGGAGGCGAACTACTCTAAAGGTTATTGTAAAATAGCAGAAAAAGCCCAGGCATTTTCTTAATGTTTGGGCTTTACATATGTGAGGGAAAATGATACACTAGAAGTGGAAATGATAATCAGTATCATGTTTGCGATGTGTTTATATGGAATAGTTCTCGCTAACCTTACATATAGAAGGAGTGAATAAAATGCCGGATAACGATAGAGTGGAAGAGGTAAGAAGTGAAAAAACGATAATGAGACAGTTAATACTTGAGAAATTAAAGAAAAGAAACTGTAGGATAACTGCTCAGAGAAAATTAATTATCGATATCATTTTAGAAAATAAGTGTTCATGTTGTAAAGAAATCTATTATCAGGCAATTCAGAAAGACGCAACAATAGGAATCGCCACAGTATATCGTATGCTTGCACTGTTGGAGGAAATTGGAGCAATAAATCGTAAGAACATGTATCAGATACAGTCAGAAACACTAGGAGAGAATAATGTGATGACTAGTGCCCAGGAAGAAAAGATTATATTCGTGGACAAAAACAATCGAGTTGAACTGATACAGGCAAGCTGGTACAATGAAATAAAAGAGCACTTAAAGAATAGAGGCATGATTCAGGACGAGGACATTGCGATTGTAGTCAAGGTAAAAGAGCCTTGTTAGAAAGGAAGAGGATATTATGACAGATATTATTGTAATTGGAGTCATTGTGCTTTTGATGGTGTTGGTTGTTTATAATCGTGTAAAAGCGAAAAAGTCAGGCAAAGGAAGCAGCTGCGGATGTGGATGCAGCGGATGTTCTAGTGCGGGATGTTGTGGAAGTGAGGAGAAATAGTAGGATTAATTCTTTTGAACAAATGCTTTGGCATGTTCTATGGATGTTGTAGAATAAAATGTTTCATTACTAAAGGATTCAAAGAGTTCAATAGTAAGAAACATTTTTTTTGTACTAAATTGACATTGTATTATAGTGTCAAAAGAAATAGATACTTTTGTATGGTGTATATTAAGGAACTTTGTTATAATTCGAATAGGTATAAAGAGGAATTGGAGGTAAATATGGAACTAGTTATAAAAAAATTTAAGGTCAAGGGATTCTTAGGTCGTTATATACTAGAAATGGATTTTGAGCATAACGTAAAGGTTATTGTTGCAGAGAACGGTTTTGGTAAAACCACACTATTAAATATGTTATGCTATACAATTTCTGGGGACAAAAAAGAATTAGATAAATTAAAACAATATGATTTTGAGTATGTGGAACTTATATTTGGATCTGGAAAAGAAGTACATATAGCAAGAGAAGAATTGGAGTTTGGAGAATCTGTTGTATTGAAAAATGCCACTCCTGGTTTTATTCGTCTACAGAGAATAGTATCGCAAGAGGAATTTATGGATATTCTTAAACAAATTAGATATGACAGAATATCTGGTGAGATGGACGGTAAACTTCACGAATATGGGATTTCTTGGAGAGGCATAAAGAGATACCTTGATTCACTAGATAAGGAAAGTGTAGAACAATTTTTGAATGAGTCACTTGAATCAAAAATACGAGTAATAAGGGAAGAAATGAAAGTTTCCGTAAAACCATTACCGACATATCGCAGATTAGAAATTGATTTTTCTAATGCATATGATAGAAGGATGAGAAGGAATTCATCTAGTTATGAGATTGACAAAATAGAGAATGCGTTAAAGGGATTACACTTTGGAATGAGCGATGTCAACGAAAGATTGAATGAAATTAAACGTAAAATTGAAGAAAGCTATCGAACTGCTTTTGCTGAAATTTCAGCACAGATATTAAAAGATATTTCATTAGGAAAGGAAGTACAAAAGGTAAAAATAGAAAATTATAAACCATTACTTCAAATAATTGATAGAATCGATGAAAAGTATTTAAACAAGGAAGAAAAATGTGTAGTTAAGGAGTATCTTGAAAAGCATGATCCAGAAAACATTACAAGCAAAGAGTATAATTATTTTTTGGAAAAGTTATTGCAGATATCGAAAGGACAAGAAGAACAAGAAGAAAAAATTTATGAGTTTAAGAAGTTGTGTGATAAGTATTTGGAAAATAAAGAGTTTGTATATGATGCTTCTAAGTTGGAGTTCTATTTTAGAGAGACAAAAGTGTATAAGGGAGAACAGAGAATTGTACCTATTCAGAAGTTATCATCAGGAGAAAAACAAATTGTTGCATTATTTTCAATGCTCTATCTAGGAGATGAAGAGGAATACGCAATTCTTTTTGATGAACCAGAATTATCATTGTCTATAGAATGGCAACAAATGATTCTTGAAGATATCTATAAGTCAAATAAATGCAAACTATTAATAGCCACAACTCATTCACCATTTATTTTTGATAATGAACTAGATCAATATGCAGTATCTTTGGAGGAGTACATAAAAGATGACGAGGGTTGATAAATTGCGCAAAAGCAAGGAAAAAAGTATTTTTGTTTATGATAAGTTTGTGCGTGAACACGGAAGAGATCACGATGGAATTTTCTGTTTCTTTGAAGGAAAGATGGATCATACATATTATGGACCGATCATTCGGGTTAAAGCAAGTGAAAAAAACATTTCAGCAGAACTTTATCCTATTGATTGTGGAGGAAAGAGCAATGTATTAGAATTAAGAGATAAAATTAAAGTAGTGCCTAGATTTCGTGGTTGCAAGAAGATGTTTTTTATTGATAGGGACTTTGATGAGCAAGCAAACTTAGATGATGTGTTTGAAACACCTTGTTACGCTATAGAGAATTTTTATGTGAGTGAGAAAGTGCTTCAAAGAATTATGAGAGGGCGGTTTGAATTAGAAGGTGATACTCCGAATTATAATAAAATTCTTGAGCTATATGGAAAATTAAATAAGGAGTTTCACGAGAAGATTTTTGAATTCAATGCATGGTTATTTTTTCAGAGGAAACAGGCAAGAGAGATAAAAGATGAAGATAAAAAAGTTTGTTTAGAACAATTTGATGAAAAAATGAAAGATAATATAAAAGTATCTTTAGATGGTATAACGGTACGTGGAATATCATTAGAAGAATTGAAGGAGTCGTTCACTTCACAGTATGATATGAGTGAAGAGGTTCTTGAATTGCTAAAAGGTGATTTTAGGTATAAGGAACCTAGAAAATGGTATCGTGGTAAACAAGAATTTTACTTTATGTGCATATTCTTACAAAAAGTAATAGAACAATTAGGAAAGGCACGGAAGGGAGAGAGTGACATTTTTGAGAAGGACAGCAATATGAAGAAAATTGAATTAAATATTGAAACTAAGGGCAAAATAGAACAAAATATTCAAGTGTTATCTTCTTATGCTGATATACCAGAAGAATTATATGCGTATGTTGAAAAAATGTGTAAACAATTTCAGGAGGTGGTTTGATGATTGAGTTTGAGATTGAAGAATTATTAAATGAACAATTTTTTGATCAGATAGATGATGAGTGTTCAAGTTATATTATGGAAATGAACGGAAGTGAGTTAGGAAGCTACTATGATATAGATGTAGATTTTGCAAGATCTGGTGGAATTGATAATATAGTTTTAAGTGACTATAAGAGTGTGATCATTCAAGGACAAAATGAGATAACCGGTTCTGCATTTGTTTATATGGAGGCTGAGGGATACACACATTTTTCAGGAGAAGATATATATATAGGTGAAGAAACTATAAAACTTGAAATAGAATTCATTTTTTATATGGTTGGCAATAAATCTGAGGAATTTTCTATTACAAATATAACGCAGACATTATAAAATCTTCATTGACAATCCATTCAATATATACTATCATAAACCTATTAAATAATCACAAAAACTAAGACGGAGACAGTAAGAATCCATCGAACGCCATAGCGAGTCAGGGATAGTGAAAGCCTGATGCAAGTAGTCGATTCCGAATATCACTCCCAAGTTGCAAACTGAACGGTTCTGTCTAGTAGGTGAAGCCGGTGTCCACCGTTATATGGAAAGCATATGGTTGTATGTAAATAGGTGGTATAAATGACGGTTACGCCCTCATCCTGTTTAGGATGGGGGCTTTTTTTACCTTATAGGAAAGTCCTTTGCGAGTCCTTACCTATAAGATAAAAAGCCCCTAAAAAACAGGGGCTGGATGCGCACGAACGGGTAAGGAAGTTAGTCGCTAAAGAACAGCGACACCCGTTCGGTGTGGCAAAGTGCCTTCTCCCTCAAGATTGAGGGCAGGGGACTTGAGAGTGTCGAAGACACTTTGTTCACCGCTTAATCTATCATAAATATGGAAATAATAAGCCTAAGAACATACTAGATAAAATATTTTAGGAGGGAAATCATGTACGAAAAAGTAATCAAAGACCTCACTTTCGTAGAACGTGAGAAAAAAGTAGAAAACTTTTGGAAAGAAAACAACATTTTCGAGAAAAGTATCGATTCCAGAAAAGAAGGAGAAACCTATACCTTCTATGATGGACCACCAACAGCCAATGGTAAGCCACATATCGGACACGTATTAACTCGTGTTATTAAAGATATGATTCCAAGATATAAAACTATGAAAGGTTATAAAGTGCCTCGTAAAGCAGGTTGGGATACTCACGGTCTTCCAGTAGAACTTGAAGTTGAAAAGTTATTAGGCTTAGATGGAAAAGAGCAGATCGAAGAATACGGTTTAGAGCCATTTATCCATAAATGTAAAGAGTCCGTATGGAAATACAAAGGAATGTGGGAAGATTTCTCCGCAACAGTTGGTTTCTGGGCTGATATGGATGACCCATATGTAACCTACGACAACAACTTCATTGAGTCCGAGTGGTGGGCATTAAAGAAAATCTGGGATAAGAAATTATTATACAAAGGTTACAAAATCGTGCCTTACTGCCCACGTTGTGGAACACCACTTTCTTCTCACGAAGTAGCACAGGGTTACAAAGATGTAAAAGAAAAATCTGCAATCGCAAAATTCCAAGTAAAAGGAACAGAAGACGAATACATCCTTGCTTGGACAACAACACCTTGGACATTACCATCCAACATTGCACTTTGCGTAAACCCAGATGAGACTTATGTAAAAGTAAAAGTTCAGGTAAATGAGAAAAATGATGTAGTAAAAGAAGGCGAAGAAGATACAGCAGTAGCTACCGAATACTACATTTTAGCAGAAGCTTTACTTAGCGTAATTGACGGTGCTTACGAAATTGTTGAAAAATACGTTGGTAAAGACTTAGAATACAAAGAATATGTACCTTTATTCGACTATGCATTTAATAAGCCAGATGGAACAATCGGTGACCCAGGCGACAGAAGCACAGTGAATGGTAAGAAAGCATTCTATGTAACATGCGATAATTACGTTACATTAACAGACGGTACTGGTGTTGTTCATATCGCTCCTGCATTCGGTGAAGACGATGCGAAAGTTGGTAGAAACTACGACCTTCCATTCGTACAGTTAGTGGATGAAAAAGGACAGATGAAACCAGAAGTTACTGACTTCGCAGGGATGTTCTGTAAGAAAGCAGATGAAGGTGTGTTAAAAGCTCTTGGTGCTAAGAAACTATTATTCAAAGCATTAAAATTCGAGCATAGCTATCCATTCTGCTGGAGATGTGATACTCCACTTCTTTACTATGCAAGAGAATCTTGGTTTATCAAGATGACTGCAGTAAAAGATGACTTAATCCGTAACAACAACACAATCAACTGGATTCCTAAGACAATCGGTAAAGGACGTTTTGGTGACTGGTTAGAAAACGTTCAGGACTGGGGCGTAAGCCGTAACCGTTATTGGGGAACACCACTTAACGTTTGGGAATGTTCCTGTGGACATCAGCATGCAATCGGAAGCATTGAAGAATTAAAATCCATGTCCGATAACTGCCCAGACGATATCGAATTACACCGTCCATTCATCGACGCGGTAACAATCAAATGTGATAAATGTGGTGGCGAAATGCACAGAGTTCCAGAAGTTATTGACTGCTGGTTCGATTCAGGTTCCATGCCATTTGCACAACATCATTATCCATTTGAAAATGAAGACTTATTCAAGGAACAGTTCCCAGCAGACTTCATTTCAGAAGCCGTTGACCAGACAAGAGGATGGTTTTATTCCTTACTTGCGATTTCAACATTAATCTTCAACGAAGCACCTTACAAAAACGTTATTGTATTAGGTCACGTACAAGATGAAAATGGTCAGAAGATGTCTAAGTCTAAAGGAAATGCCGTTGACCCATTCGATGCTTTACAGCAGTATGGTGCAGATGCAATTCGTTGGTACTTCTACATCAACAGTGCTCCTTGGTTACCAAACCGTTTCCACGGTAAGGCAGTACAAGAGGGACAGAGCAAATTCATGGGTACTTTATGGAACACCTATTCTTTCTTCGTATTATACGCAAACATCGATGAGTTCGACGCTACAAAATATGAATTAGAATATGATAAACTTAGCGTAATGGATAAATGGATCTTATCCCGTTTAAATACAGTCGTTAAGACAGTAGATGAAAACCTTGCTGCTTACAAGATTCCTGAAACGGCAAAAGCATTACAGCAGTTTGTTGATGAATTAAGTAACTGGTATGTAAGACGTGGTCGTGAACGTTATTGGGCTAAGGGAATGGAACAAGACAAGATCAATGCTTACATGACTCTTTACACATCATTAGTAACATTATGTAAGATTGCAGCACCTATGATTCCATTCATGACAGAAGACATTTATCAGAACTTAGTAAGAAGCATCGACAAGAATGCTCCTGAAAGTATTCATTTATGTGAGTTCCCAGTTGCAAATGAAGCATTTATTGATACTCAGCTAGAAAAAGATATGGAAGAAGTTCTTGATATCGTTGTTCTTGGCCGTGCTTGCCGTAACACATCTGGAATCAAAAATAGACAGCCAATCGGCACTATGTATGTAAAAGCTGATTCTGAATTAGGTGACAACTTCAAGCAAATCATCGAAGATGAGCTAAATGTAAAAGAAGTGAAATTCACTCAGGACGTAAGAGACTTCACATCCTACTCTTTCAAACCACAGCTTCGTACATTAGGACGTCGTTTTGGTAAACAAATCAATGCATTCAAAGAGTTCTTAACTACTCTTGATGGAAATGCAGTTATGGATGAGTTAAATGAAAAGGGTAGCGTTACTCTTACATTTGACGGTAAGGAAGAAGTCATTGAGAAAGATGATTTATTAATCGAAACTGCTCAGAAGGAAGGTTATGTATCTGGTTCTGATTATGGTATTACAACCGTTCTTGATACGAACTTGACAGAAGAGTTAATAGAGGAAGGTTTCGTATTAGAGGTTATCAGTAAAATCCAGACTATGCGTAAGTCTGCTGACTTTGAAGTTACAGATCGTATTAACGTATATGTGGATGGGAATGATAAGATCGCTGGAATTATGGAACGTAACAAAGATACTATTGCTGGTAAGGTATTAGCAGATAGTATCTTTGCTGGTGAAGTGAAAGGTTCTAGCGAGGAATGGAATATCAACGGCGAGAAGGTTGTTTTAGGTGTTGAGAAGAGATAAGAATATCATATAGATAGAAATGGTGGAAAAGGGCAGATGCTTGAAAGGGGCATCTGTCTCTTTTCTGTTATGGCTCCGAAGGTGCGTAATATATATAGTGATGCAGTATGATTATTCTTTCTTATTTTGGACATAATTTAAACGTAAAAAAAGTGCGATTTAAAAAGTGAATGCCGTAAAAAAGTTGCACTTTTGACCTATACGGAAGTATAATGAGAGTAGGAGGTGTTAATATGCTTAAGAGTTTAAAGATTAAAAATTTCATTTCGTTCAAAAATGAAATAGTAATAGATTTTACGAAAACGAATTATACAATTTTGCCTCAAAACGTAAATCAGGAAAATGGTATTTTAAAAGGCACAATGTTTGTGGGAGGCAATGGAGCTGGAAAATCTGCAATTATTACAGCACTTAAGCTTTTTATGGATTTGATGTTTGGAGTAGAAGAGGTTGGTTTAGAGAAATATATATGTTTTGAAAATAATAATCCTGAGTTTGCCTTGGAGTATACATTCATAATTGGTGGAAGTGAAATACGTTATCGTTTAAAATACAATCGTATTAATGAGATGATTTCAGAGAAGTTAGTTCTTGATGGAAAAAGGATTTTGAATAGAGAAGGTGCAACAGCGATATCTTATTTTGAAGATAAAGAAAAGGTTTATGAGAAGAATAGAGTAAAAAAGGATGGAATTTTTCTAAGGATACTCGATTTTGCTGGTGCGTTAGAATACAGTGATATATTGAAACAATGGATTGTTTTTTTAAAAAATTCAACGTACATTAATGCGGCGATAGGAGCAGGTGAAAGCTTTGGCTCTAAAAAGTTAGATATCTATTTTAATGAAAATGGAACAGATGAAATAAATCAGTTTTTAGAAAGGTATGGATATGACCAACGAGTTAGTTATACATCTAAAGTTGATAATCAGTATCAACAGATTATGGCAGAGGATAATGTGCTTTTCTATAATAGAGTGGGAAACAATTTTTCCGTACCATTTATGCTTGAATCTTTAGGGAACCAGAATCTAATTAGGATTTTAACAGACTATCTAAAAGTAATTAGAGAAGGTGGGATGTTAATTATTGATGAATTCTCTAGTGGACTTCATAATGAATTAGAATGTCTGCTTGTAAAACATTTTATGAGAGAGTCAAAAAATGCGCAGCTTTGCTTTGTTTCACATTCAACCAACTTAATGTCAAATTCCATTTTGCGACCGGATCAGATTTATACTGTAGATTATATTTTAGGAGAAGGAAGTCAAGTGAATCGAATTTCTTCATTCCAGCCTAGAAATTCGCAGAATATAGAGAAGATGTATAACAGTGGGGCGTTTAAAGGAAAACCATTTTATGAGGAAATAGTAGATGAGGATAAATAGAGATAAGCAAGTCGGAGATATTTTGTTTATAGTAGAGGGTGCAAAGACAGAGTTTGAAATATTGAAACGAATATTTTGTAATATCTTACATTATCAGTACGTGGAAAAAAGGCGAGACAAACCAGCACGCTTTATTAACGGTGGCATAAATTCTACAAATCATATTTATGTAATTAATACAAGGGAAAGTAATATCTCATTTATTTCAGACGAGAAATATCTAGATGAGATGTATGAGTATTTAATCAATACTTATGATTTGAATATGGATAATATCGCCATATTCTATTTATTTGATAGGGATCATGACTCTAATACAGATGTCAAATTAATAAAAGATTATATAAATGAGTTGAAAGATCCCTATGATAACGGAGAGGATAAGGGAGGAATGCTTCTGTTAAGTTATCCAGCTATTGAGAGTTTTGTCATTTCATGTTTCAGGGAGCATTCTTACGATATAAAAATGAAGCTTGGTGCAGATGTGAAACACTTTATGGGGGAGAAAGAAAATCAGAAGAACATACAGTTTAATAAAATTAATGAAGCAACATTAATTTATGGAGCGAAACAGTTACAAGAATACATAGAAAACAATCAATTTGAATGGGATATAGACAATCTTCATTGTTTAGCAGATAGTATATTTGAGTTAGAGGAGGAACTTTATAAAAAAGAAGAGAAATATAGATTAGTAAGCTTATTAGTATTTGCTTTTTTATATTTAGGAATCATAGAGCCAGAGGAAGGAGACTACTTTTACAAATCTTCCAACATCTTTTCCCATTGACTAATCCCACAATCCCCTATATCATTAGAACTGTCAAAAGGTAAAAACGAAATTAACAAATATACAGGAGGAACTACATATGGATTTCCAAACATTAATCGAAAGCAGAAGAAGTGTACGTGCATACGATGCAGACAAAATGGTTACAGAAGAACAAGTAAAAGAAATTATCGAAGCAGCTATCCAGGCACCATCTTGGAAAAACTCTCAGACAGCAAGATACCACGTTGTTTTAGACGCCGATATGCGTGCTAAATTTACAGCAGAATGTTTACCAGCATTTAATGCAAAGAATTCTGAAAATGCAGCATTAGTAGTAACAACATTTGTAGCGAACCGAGCAGGCTTCAATCGAGAAGGTGTAGCAGACAACGAATGTGGAAACGGCTGGGGATACTACGACTTAGGTTTACACAATGAGAACTTTGTCTTAAAAGCAAAAGAAATGGGATTAGATACTCTTATCATGGGAATCCGTGATGGAGAAAAGATTCGTGAAGTATTAAATATTCCAGAACAAGAAACCATCGTAGCAGTAATCGCACTTGGTTACGGAACACAGAATCCAGACAAACCAAAAAGAAAAACTGCTGACGATATCGTAAAATTCTATTAATCATTTTCAATGTATATGTAAGAGCAAACGGCTATGTGGAGTCAATCCATATAGCCGTTTGTTTCACTAGAAAAGTTCTCCACAAGTCCTTTACAATCAATATCATGATATGATATACATAAACTATATGAATGAAGAAAGGATCTTAGATATGAAAAAAATAGCCATAGTTACAGGTGGTAATAAAGGAATCGGTTTAGAAGTCACAAAATCCTTACTTACAAAGGATTACAAGGTATACGTAATAGCAAGAGACTTTTCCAATTTTTCCTTATCCAGCAAAGAAAATGTAAAACAAGTGGTATTTGATATTACAGATATTGAAGGTATTAAGCCACTAGTTAAGGATATTGTGAGCAAGGAAGAACGTATTGACCTGTTAGTGAATAACGCAGGAATTATGAACTCCATCCCTTACGATAACTATCCACAAGCAGATATGGATCGACTTATGAAAGTAAATCTATACGCACCAATGGAATTTATCAATCAAGTTTCCGATCCAATGATTAAGTCAGGGACAGGACGAATTGTAAATACTGCTTCCATCGCAGGAGAGATTGGTCATCCAGATGTATGGTATGGTGTATCAAAAGCAGGAATTATTAACGCAACCAAGAGCTTCGCAACAATCTTAGGACCAAAAGGGATTGTGATAAATGCTGTTGCACCAGGGCCAGTTAAGACAGATATGCTTCACGTAATACCAGAAGCGAGAAAAGAAAAGATTAAATCCAGTGTATTCACAGGACGATTTGCAGAAGCAGAAGAAGTAGCAAAAGCAATCGTTTGGCTTGCAGAAGAGTGTCCGGAGTATATCAACGGAACATGTATTGATATTAATAATGGAGCATTTTTAAGATAATAACATAAAAGGAGACAACTAGATGAAATTTACATTTGCACATAATAACTTTAATGTTTTAGACCTTGAGAAATCATTAAAGTTCTACGAAGAAGCACTTGGGCTTACAGAGGTAAAACGTATGGAAGTACCAGACGGAAGCTTTATTCTTGTATATTTAGGGGATGATACAACAGCTCACACACTAGAGCTTACATGGTTAAGAGACTGGGAACGTCCATATAATCTTGGTGATAACGAATTCCATTTAGCACTTGCAGTGGATGACTTCCAAGCAGCTTATGAGAAACATAAAGAAATGGGTGTTATTTGTTTCGAGAATAAAGAGATGGGAATTTACTTTATCAGTGATCCGGATGGATACTGGATTGAGATTATTCCAGCAGAATAGGATAAAGAGGGGCTGTGAAAACATAGCCTCTTATTTTTTTGCAAAAGAAATATCATTTATTACAAATGTCATTTAATATTTTATAAATAGTATATTGCATTATAGAATAGTTAGTGATATGATGTATTTAACAAAAAAAGATGACAAAAAACGTTTCGTTAAATGAAATATAAAAAATAGAAACCGTCTGAAACCCAGGCAGAAAGGGGCGAACTATGAATTCACAATTTAAAAAAGGTGCATTGGAATTATGCGTGTTATCTAAGTTAGTTGAAGCGGATCGCTATGGATATGAATTAACAGAGGCTATATCAAAGAAAATGGTGATTGCTACAGGAACACTTTATCTCATATTGAAACGTCTAAAAGATGAGGAATATGTAGAAACGTATTTGGTAGAATCAGAAGAAGGTCCAGCAAGAAAGTATTATCATTTAACAGCTAAAGGGAAAGAGTATCAGCAGAAACTAAAGGATGAATGGATAGAGTTTGTAAGTGTCGTTGAGGAAATGATTGGATAGGAGGAGTTAATCATGAATAAAGTAGAATATTTAGAAGCTTTAAAAGAGGCGTTAAAAGATACAGATAAAGATGTTATGGATGAGATATTAGCAGACTATGAAGAACATTTTCAAGTAGGTATGGAAAACGGAAAGACGGAAGAAGAGATTTGTGAGGAACTTGGTTCTATTGAGGATCTGGTAGAAGAAATTAAGGAAGTTTATGGAACCGAAAATAAATCCAGTGACAGCAAGCAGAAAAAGCAAGAAGAGAAAACAAAGGAGAATCAGGATGGAGCATTTCATTTCAAGTTTGATAAGTTTCATTTTGATAACATAAATGGAGATACAATAGGCGATGTGATTAACTCTGCACTAAATGCAGCAGGGGAGGCACTTAGTGAAATTGACGTAAAAGCAGTTTCTAAAACTGTTATGTCAACACTGGATCAGGCATTTACGGCATTTGGAGATTTTACAGATTCCTGCATGAATGGTATGGGATTTGATACGGGCAGTTGCTCAAGCAAGGCAGCAGAAGGAACCTCCGAAAATGTTTCAAGAAGCTACGGAACAGGGAATGAGGTTAAAGAAAACGATACTGAGTTTGAGGAAGCAGAAAAGACATCTGTCCCAAGTAAGCTTGTAATTGATGGAACAGTAGCAGATATTATTGTTAAGAAATCAGAAAGTGGAATGTTAAATTTAAGCTACATTAATAACGGGAATTCAAGACAAAAGAGAATATATGAATTTTACAGCTGTCAAGATGGTGAAACTGTATATGCAGGAGTAAGGAAAGTTGGAAAGTCAGTATTCTTAATGGACTTTAGTGACAAAGCTTTGGTGATTACAGTTGAACTTCCAGAGACAATGGAATCGGTACAATTAAAGACAGCGAATGGAGCAATTGATATAAAGGAATGCGTAACAGACAAGATCTCTTTGAATTCAGCTAGTGGTAATCTAAAGCTTAATAAGGTATCAACTGGCGAATGTCAAGTGAGAGCAGTCAGTGGACGTATTGACATTGCAGATATGAATGGCACAAGAGTAAGTGCAAATTCTACAAGCGGTAATATTTCTGTAAAGAATGTAGAGACCAATAAGCTGTTTTTAAAGAGCACTAGCGGCTCTTTGGAATTGAATACTGTAAATACAAAGGTTTTGGAGTGTGAAGCATTAAGTGGTTCCATTAAGTTTCGAAATGTAAAGACTAGTGATAGCAAGGTAAAAAACACTGGCGGAGGTATTACAATAAATGATTTCCATATGAATAATGCAGATATTAGTTCTGTAAGTGGGGAACTGAATCTTTCTAATATTACAGGAGACGGGTTACGCACCAATACTGTAAGCGGTGCTATTATGCTAGATGCAACAGTAAATCAATGTTACGCAGGTTCAAAGTCTGGTCATATCGATGTGCAATCGAAAGGTGATATCATGCTTGAATCGAACAACATAAGTGGTAATATCAATGTTCATCTTAAAAATAACGGAAATGGTTATCGAATCAATAGTAAGACTACTTCAGGGAGACTTACAGTGGATTATGACCAGCAGCATTCTAGCAATTTAAAGACAGGAACTTATACCTATGGAAATCAAGGCAGTGATTTGACATTAAGTACAGTCAGTGGAAGTATGCATTTAAGAGATAATTAAATTTAACCAATAAATAAAGATGAGCTGTAAAATGGAAATGCTATTTTACAGCTCATTTTCTCTATCATTTTTAATTCTTGTAAAAGGCTTTATAATTATGAGGTGCGTATTGCTCCTTTTTACTAGGAAGAGTCATATAGTCACCATATAAATATTCTAAATACACATCATAACCAGCTGGTGCTGGAAGTTCAAGATCTTCAAATTTAAGATAAACAGTTTCATCAAAAACACTTCTTGCCATCAGATCTTTTTCTTTGTATTTGGAAAGAAGGTATGCGGCAATTTCGCTTTGATAAAAGTCATATTCTTCTGTCATTTCGATTATGGATTTTCTTAAATTAGAACGACGAGCTAATATTTCAGGAGTTTGTTCTGCATTATGTGGCATAGTAGCAGCATACATTCTATTAAGGCAGTGAAGGCGATTATAGAACTTGCTAATTTCATGCATGCGCTTTGGAACGCCACTTAGAGGGAATACATCGATATCAACTCCGCTTGTTGTCATGGTAGGATAAGACCAGCGTTTCACAATCGTATTTCTATCAATGATTCGAGAAAAGAAGTTCGAACAATCAGGGTCTACATAAGTATTATAAATGTCATAGACATCTTCCTCTAGGATAATTTTGGTGAGCATCTTATAATCATTCATTGGAAGAATTAAGTCAACATCATCATCCCAAGGAATATATCCGGAATGTCTGACAGCACCAAGAAGTGTACCGCCACCCATATAAATGTTTAAGTTATGACGTTTGCAAACATCAACTACATAACTGACAATTTCTAGTTGTTTTTTTCGAATGGAGTCGGCATCCATAACTTTGAGGCCTTTAATATCCTCTTCGTCAACAAGGACAGAGTCAATTTCGTGAAAATCAATTGGCTTAAATACGTGAACATTTGCTTCATAGCCCATCTCACTAAGTTGTTGTAACATGTCTGGATAGTATTTAGAAGAAATAAGAATGATATAATCATCTTGAAATGGTAAAAGCAGATCTTCTGGTTTATAAGCAGATATTATAGAATTAGAATTGTTATTGCAATCAGTTTTTCTTATGTGTCTAGGAAATACTTCTAGAACATTTTCTTGCGCTTGGAGCACTTTATCTTCATCGTTATCAATATAGGCAAAGACATCATAACCTTTTTCATCAAGATATTTTTTCGTAGCAAATGAAGATGCATTTAATCCGAATAGTACGATTTTTTTATTCTCAAATGCTTGTTTGTCAATCAGCCTATCCAAGTAATGAAAAAGTACTTCGTTTTTGTATTTTTTTGTAAACATAATGGGTCTCCTATTGTTATGTCATTTTAATATGTTTCATTGTACAGCTTATACTAATAAATGTAAATGCATATAATGTAATTTGTTGTGTAATCAGGTAAATTTGATTTACAATGAATAAATTTACAGAGGTAAACTAAGGAGTAACAAATTTTTCACAATCTATCTACCCCAACTAGACAATTTGTAGTATAATGGTCCTTAGCTAGACTTTGATTACATATATAATTAAGAAGGAGGCAGTTTATGGACAAAATAACCAAATCAGAGTTCAAAGAAAATGTTACAGATTATCTGAAAGTTTTGTACCGTAGGGAAGTATCAGAAGCGACACAGCAACAGTTATTCCAAGCAGTTTCTTACGCAGTCAAGGACATTGTAGTTGACCAATGGATGGCAACACATAAGGCTTATGAAAAACAAGATGTTAAAATCGTATATTATTTATCAATGGAATTCTTAATGGGAAGAGCATTAGGAAATATGATTATTAACTTAAGTGCAAACAAGACAATTCGCGAAGCAATTACAGAATTAGGACTTGATTTAAATAGCATTGAAGACCAAGAGCCAGATCCAGCATTAGGAAATGGTGGTTTAGGAAGACTTGCAGCATGCTTCTTAGATTCACTTTCCACATTAGGCTATCCAGCATACGGATGTGGTATTCGTTACAAATATGGTATGTTTAAGCAGAAAATTAAAGACGGTTATCAGTTGGAAGTTCCTGATGATTGGCTAAAGGATGGTTATCCATTTGAAATCAAACGTTCTGAGTATGCAGTGGAAATTAAGTTTGGCGGCTATGTAGCAATCCGTAAAGATGCCAATGGCAAAGATCGTTTCATTCAGGAAAACTATCAATCAGTTATGGCAGTACCATATGATTTGCCAATTGTAGGTTACAATAATAATATTGTAAATACCCTTCGTATATGGGATGCTGAGGCAATCGATACCTTTAATCTGGATTCTTTCGATAAAGGTGATTATCAGAAAGCTGTTGAACAGCAGAATCTGGCTCGTACAATTTGTGAAGTATTATATCCAAATGACAATCACTATGCAGGTAAGGAATTACGTTTAAAACAACAGTATTTCTTTGTATCAGCAAGTGTACAGAGAGCCGTTTCAAAGTACATGGAAAAACATAATGACATTCGTAAGTTATATGAAAAAGTGGCATTCCAGTTAAACGATACTCATCCTACTGTTGCAGTAGCCGAGTTAATGCGTATCTTAATGGACTGCTATGATTTAGAATGGGATGAAGCATGGGAAGTTACCACGAAAACATGTGCGTATACAAACCACACAATCATGTCAGAGGCTCTTGAAAAATGGCCAATTGAGTTATTCTCCCGTTTATTACCTCGTATCTATCAGATTATTGAAGAGATTAACCGTCGTTTCATCATTGAAATTCAGAATACCTATCCAGGTGACTATCACAAGATTGAAAAAATGGCAATCATTTATGATGGTCAGGTGAAGATGGCACATTTAGCTATCGTTGGAGGCTACTCTGTCAATGGTGTTGCTAGATTACATACAGAAATCTTAAAGAAACAGGAATTAAAGGACTTCTATCAGCACTTCCCAACGAAGTTCAATAATAAGACCAATGGTATTACACAGAGACGTTTCTTACTACATGGTAATCCTTTATTAGCAGATTGGGTTACAAGTAAAATCGGAAATGAATGGATTACAGACTTATCTCGCATTAATGAACTTGCTATTTATGCAGATGATGAGAAATGCCAGAAAGAATTCATGAATATTAAGTACCAGAACAAAGTTCGTTTGGCACAGTATATTCAGGAACATAATGGTGTGACAGTCAACCCAAGATCTATCTTTGATGTTCAAGTAAAACGTCTTCATGAATATAAGAGACAGCTCTTAAACATTTTACATGTGATGCATCTTTACAATCAGTTAAAACGTAATCCAGAGATGGATTTCTATCCAAGAACCTTTATCTTTGGTGCGAAGGCTTCTGCTGGTTATCGTCGTGCAAAAGCTATTATTAAGCTGATTAACAATGTTGCTAATGTAATTAACAATGATGCATCCATTAAAGATAAGATTAAAGTTGTATTTATTGAAGATTATAAAGTATCCAATGCGGAACTTATTTTCTCTGCAGCAGATGTATCAGAACAGATTTCTACTGCAAGTAAAGAAGCCTCTGGTACAGGTAATATGAAGTTTATGTTAAATGGCGCTTTAACAATCGGTACTATGGACGGTGCTAACGTGGAAATCGTAGAAGAGGTTGGAGAAGAAAATGCATTTATCTTCGGTCTTTCTTCTGATGAAGTTATTCAATACGAGCAAAATGGCGGATATAATCCAAAGGAAATCTTTAACATTGATCAGGATATCCGTGCTGTATTGACACAGCTTATTAACGGTTTCTATTCACCAGAGAATCCAGAATTATTCCGTGAATTGTACAATTCTCTTCTTGAGCCAAATGGAGGAGAACGAGCAGACCAGTACTTTATCTTGAAGGACTTCCGTTCATACGAAGAAGCTCAAAAGAAGGTTGGTGCTTACTACCAGGATGAGAAAGCATGGGCAAAATCAGCCATTTTAAATACTGCAAAATCCGGTAAATTCAGCTCAGATAGAACAATTGAGGAATATGCAACAGAGCTTTGGGGGCTTAAAAAAGTTAAAGTAGATTTATAATTTATATAAGATAATATGCGTTCTAACAGGAGGTTTTTTCGCCTTTGTGCTTAGAACGCATATTTTTTGTCCTTTTCTGCAGTTTCTTAGCAAGAAAATATTTTATAAATCACCAAATACTGTGTATAAACCCAATTTTCATGGAGAGAATATCAACAGAGGTGATAAAATGGTAAAAGGACAAAACGAAAAATTCAAAAACAAATCCTTCTACATTTGGATGTTATCCGGTGCATTAGTTGTGATATGCATTTGTGCAGTATGTTTAAACATAGGAAATCTCAATGAAAAAGAGAAATCTCCAGACTTGAATAATTCACTTGTGGAGAATACAGTTGAGAGTCCAGCACCAAGCGAGGCAGCAAGTGTTCAAGACGCACAAGTAAATGGAAGACACGTTACAGATGAAGTAAACCTGCTTGAAAATGATATTGTGGATGATGGTGTAAAGGCAAAAAGTGATGCAGCAGAAGTAAAGAAGGCAGAAGCAAGCAAAGAGCCAAAGTCCGTATCAGTGATGGCTAAAAATAAGTCCGTTTTAGCAAGCTTAAGCTTTGATGAAGAGAAAGGATTATCTTGGCCAGTAAGCGGTAATGTTGTTTTACCTTATAGCGATAGTAAAACAATCTACTTTCCAACACTTGCAAGCTACAGATGTAACCCTGCCATTGCAATTGGAGTGGAAGAAGGCACCAATGTAAAGAGTGCAGCAAAAGGTGTTGTTACCAAGATTTTTGAGAATGAAGAAACCGGTCTTACATTAGAAATGTCCATTGGCGGAGATTACTCTTTAACATATGGCCAGCTCAAAGGTTTGACAGTAAAGAAAGGTGACGTTGTCAAAGAAGGACAGGTTATTGGTTCTATTGCGAAACCTTCAAAATATTATATTGTAGAAGGAAGTAATCTATACTTTAAGGTCACACAAAAAGATAAAACTGTAAATCCAATGTATTTATTGAAATAGCAAAAAAACCTTTAGGTCTTAGGAGATAGGACTTAAAGGTTTTTCTTGTACAAGTAAACATTTACTTAGAGGTGCGTATAATGAAGTAAGTCAAAATAATCAGGTGAGAGAAACCAATCTACATAGGAAAATTAGCAACCGAATTCTTTATACCAGCCTCTCACCGTATTTTGAGCAATATACATTATTATCGGTTGCTTCATATAGATGAGCGTGATGCAAAATAGGCTGTTCGTTTGTTTTGTGTCACGTTTTTTAGGTTGTATATAAAGCTTTATGTAGTTATTATTATATTGTCTAGGGATAAATTACGTGGTAAAATGATTAGGCAAAGAGGAGGTAAGAAAATGAATATGAAACAGAAATTAATTGCGGCAATTCTTAGTTTATCATTAGCAGTTGCTCCATTTAGTGGTGTACAAGCAAAAGAGGCTAAGGTGGCAGAAAAGGCAATTCCAACGGTTCAGGAAATAGTGGATTCAACAGCAAGTACAATTATGGATAATGGTGTACAGGCGAAGGCTCTTTCTAGTGATGTGACAGAACCAGATGCACCAGTAGATACCCCAGTCCAAAAAAAGATACATATGTATAACTTAGATGGTAAGACTGTATCTTATATGGCACCATACTACTATACAAAAAGATCACAACTTGAGGGTGGAAAGTATAACGCTTATACAGCAGTTATTCCAGGCAATTATGATAAAGAGGTAATTTTACCTGTTAAAGTGAAAGCAAAAGGTGCGTTAGCATTAGCAGCTGCTAGTGAAGCAGGAAATGAATTAAGCGCTTATGTATATTCTGACTCGGCATGCAAGAAAATGTGTAGTGTATCAGATGACTTATATTATTTACCAAAGGCAACTACATATTATATTAAAGTGTATACTTACAGTCTGGAACAAGATGTAGATAATATGATTGCCGTAGTATTGGGATTTGTCTCAGGTGCTAATGCTGAATTAAAGAATAAAAGTAATGTAATCAGTGCATCATTTGGTAGTAATAGTCCAATATATTACAAGATGGTAATATCCAAAACATCAAAAGTTACAGTCAGATTTGATGCAAAATATAGCACTTACGTGACATTATGTAATAGCAAAAAATCTGCAATTACACATGAAGAGTATGTTTATTCTTCAGTAGGCAGAGCTGTTTATGTTGTGCCTAAGGGAACGTATTATTTAAAAGTCAAAAAGTCCAAAGAAGCGTTCAGTGTTGCATCTGTATTTACACCAGTGAGCAATGCTGCACCTTCTAGTAAATCAAAAGCTGGAACACTTAAAGTTAATGGAAGTACAAGAAATATTTTAGTATGTCCAGCAGACTCAACAGGAAGAACTTACTATATGAAGTTCTACAATCCAAAGAGACAGAAAATTACCTTAAATGTAACTTCAAGTTTTACTTCAGGTAAGATAGAGTTCCAATTCCTAGATAGCAAAAATTCAAGTTTTGGAACTAGAACTATTTATAACGGAATCAATAAGAAAAACGTATATACACCTTACACCTATACAACAGGTTCTAGTCAAAAGACGCTTCCTAAGGGAACATATTATATTAAGTTTAAGAAGCTGGATAAGAAATCATCTGGAATTATTCAGGTAAATGTTAAGAATAAATAAAATATATAAAAGTAGTAGCGCACCTAAGAACTGATCTGGTTCTTAGGTGCTTTTTTAACTTATACGAAAGTCCTCTGCGAGTCCTTCCCTATAAGTTAAAAAAGCACCTAAAAGACAGCGACACCCGCTCGGCGCGGCAAAGTGTAAGTTCCTTTTAGAGAACTTAAGTCGAGAGGGTGTGAGAAACTCATACTTTGTTGCGTAAAAAAATAAAAAAATAATGTAAACAAGATTTAAAAAAATATTAAAGAGATTGTACTCAAACTGTAATATATATATATTATAATACTTATCATTGAGCAGAAAGGAGGATACGTACGCCCATGGCGTAGAAATTATTTAGAGTGAACACGAATAAAATGAAAAGCAGGAGAAAAAGAAAATTATAAAGGATGGAAGAAAAGATGAAAAAAGTAATGAAGGCAATCATTGCAAGTGTACTATCATGTTGTCTAATTGGAAGTTTAGGAGTAAATGTGGTATTGCTGCAGAAGAGCCAGAGACAAAATGACAAAGTAAATTCATTTATTAGTGGTCAATTAGCTAGGCAGGCAGATGAAATGAAGAAAGAAAATACATATCAAGAAGATGGCTTTAAAGTTGGCGAACAATATGAGATAAAGAGTACAAAGGCAATTTCTGATGCATATATAAGTGGAGATGAGTCTAAGTTAAGCGAAGAAGACAAGAAAACATTGAAGATGGCAAAAGACATTCTTAAGAAGATAATAAAGAAAGATATGACTGGTTACGAAAAGGAAGAGGCTGTTTATAGCTGGATGTTCAAAAATATAGGTCAGGGGGATAGTTCCGTTGTTTCCATGCCAGGAACGACAGGTGAGAACTATACACCAGCAAGTGTACTAACAGGAAGAACAGCCGTATGCGTGGGTTATGCAACTACGTTTCGAATGTTTATGCAGATGCTGGGATTTGAGTGTCATATTGTTCATAATGATTATCATTCATGGGATTTAGTAAAGATGGATGATGGTTCGTGGTATCACACTGATATTTATACAGATGTGTCTAACGGGTCACAATATCGGAACTTTAATATGACAGATGCCTTTGCAAGAAGAGAACATGAATGGGATTCTTCCTGTCTTCCAGAAGCAGATGGAACCAAGTATACATATGCTATGCAGCATCATAAAGAGTTGAAAAATATTTATGAAGTGCCAGCACAACTTAAAAAGGCAATTGATAAGAAGAAAAATAGTATGTTCTTTAACTTTAAGTCCCTTACGAAAAAGGAAATGAAAGCAGCAGATGTCATGGTAAATCAGGCAAACAAGGCAATTAGTACATTAGGTTTAGACAATAATAATATAAGTGCAGACTGGTACGAGGGAGAAAACAACAGTTATATTCTTGGAGTTTATGTTTTCGATTATAGTGATTCTGGATCAAATGAAAACATGGATACAAAAGTAAGAGATAAAATGACCGATAAAGTTAATAAAGCCTTTGGCACTAGTTTAGAACCAGGGGCATGGAATGAATAAAAGGAGAAGAAAAGATGAAAAGAATGCTATTGTTTCTATGTTGTGCAGTACTTTTGTGCAGTTGCGGGAAAACAACAAGCTCTTCTAAGAAAGTAGAAGGAGAAGATTTATCTAAAATGGAAAAAACCATGTTAGGGGCAGATCCTACACTTCCAGAAATGGTTATCGTGAGAGGAACGGATAAAGATGCAGAACTTAACTTTACAGCGTTATCGGATCTTGATTATGATCGAGTAGAAGATTATTTCTATGCATATGCCAAAGATGGAAGTGCCAATGAGATTGCAGTAGTTCGCATGAAAGATGTAAATGATATTACATCTATGATGGACTCAATAAATCAACATTTAAAAACCAGAAGAGGAACTATGGCGGAATATAAACCAGAGCAGGTTGAGTTAATTGATAAAGCAGTTGTTACATATGAAGGAAATGACGTTGCACTCATTGTAAGCGAAAAGAATGGTTTAGTTCAAAAAGAGTTTGTACCTGAAAAAAAAGAATAAGAGAAAAGGGTAAAAAATATGGTTTTTAGCAGTATGATTTTTCTATGTGGTTTTTTGCCGCTCTTATTGCTGTTGTATTATGTTTGTCCGTCAAAGTTTAAAAATGGATTACTTTTGATTGGAAGTTTGTTCTTTTATTCTTGGGGAGAGCCTGTTTACGTTGTAATTATGTTGTTCTCTACCATATTTGATTATTGTAATGGACGTTTCATTGAGTATTTTAGAACAAATGGAAATCGTAAGATTGCAATGCGAGTGGTACTGATTGTATCACTCGTAGGAAATCTAGGGCTATTAGGCTTTTTCAAATACACAGACTTCTTCTTAGAATCAATTAATTCAATTACTGGTTCTAATATAGAACTTTTGCATTTAGCCTTACCGATTGGAATATCATTTTACACGTTTCAGACCCTTTCTTATACGATTGATGTTTACCGTGGGCTGATTCCTGCTCAGAAAAATATTGTATCGTTTGGAATGTATGTGGCATTATTTCCACAGCTGATTGCGGGACCAATTGTTCGCTATAGTGATATTCAGCAGCAAATGGAGAATAGGAGTATAACCGTTGGACAATGTCAAGCAGGAATGCAACGTTTTCTGATAGGGTTAGGCAAAAAAGTAATTCTAGCGAACCAAATCGGCGCTTTATGGTCTCAGATTCAGGGACTAGAAGGCGGGGACGTAAGCATGGCAATTGCATGGCTTGGTGCAATTGCATATACATTTCAGATTTACTATGACTTCTCAGGGTATTCCGATATGGCAATTGGATTGGGACAGATGCTAGGATTTGATTTTCCAGAGAACTTTAAGTATCCCTATGAGTCAAAAAGCATAACCGAATTTTGGAGAAGATGGCATATAACACTAGGAAGCTGGTTTCGTGAGTATGTATATATTCCTCTTGGCGGAAATCGGAAAGGATTATCACGGCAGATAGTGAATTTGTTAATTGTATGGTTTTTAACAGGACTATGGCATGGAGCAGGCTGGAATTTCATTGGCTGGGGCATGTATTATTTTGTATTTCTGTTATTGGAGAAAACAATATTGTTAAAATGTTTGAAAAGGATACCGTCCGTAATACAGCACTTCTATAGTATGCTTGTGGTTATCTTTGGATGGGTTATTTTTTCCAATGAAAATGTAAACAGTATGGGAAAATGGATAAAGGCAATGTTTGGAGCGGGTGTTCCACTCGTTAATGGTTTAGCAATATATGAATGGTCCAGCTATGCTATTTTACTTGGAATCTTAGCGATAGGAGCAACAAGTGTTCCGAAGAAGGTTGCTAATAAGGTGTTAAAGGGAACGAAGAATTGGCTACTAGGGTTTTATACCGTTATATTACTGCTTGTTAGTATTTCCTTATTAATTAGCGGCAGCTATAATCCGTTTCTATATTTTCGATTTTAATAAGAAGAAAGGTTGAAGCTATGAAACGATGTGCTAAGTTTTATTTTATTGGAATAGTTGCACTTCTTATGATAGGTGGTGCACTTTGGTGGATTATGCCGGTAAAGTCCTTTTCAGCCATGGAGAATCGTTATCTTAATAGCTGGCCTGTCATTACGATTAGTGGAATACGCTCAGGAGAGGTGCAAGAGCAGTTAGTTAACGCCTCAAATGATCAGTTTGTATTCCGTGATATATGGATGAAAGCAGCAACAGGTTTTCAGAAGAGTCTTGGAATACATGATTTGAACGGTGTGTATTTGGGAAAAGATGGCTATTACTTTGAAAAGATTCTAGATTCTGATATCTCGGTTAAGCATTATACGAATAATATTCGTTATGTAGATAAAATGGCGAAAGAGGTAAAGTCTCAGGTTTCAATCCTGCTTGTTCCGTCAGCAGGATATGTAATGACAGATAAGATGCCCAATCATGCTGCGCTTTACGATGCCTGGAGAAGGTATGAACAAGGAAAAGAATTGTTATCCAGTGGAAATTGGATTGAAATTGCAGAGAAGTTGAAAGAGGAAAAGGATTCAAAACAGATTTACTTTCGAACTGACCATCATTGGACCACACAGGGGGCTTATGAAGGATATTGTGCGTACATGAAGAGTATGGGAGAGATACCTCATTCTTATGAGTCATTTTCTCCAAAGTGTGTGAGCAGAACTTTCTATGGAACGTTGTACTCTAAAGCTCCTACTATTGTAAAGCCTGATACATTAATTATTCCAGATAATATACCAAACTGTCAGATCTCTTGTGATGGGAAGAAGCGAGCTGGAATCTATGAACGATCTAAGCTGAAAGAAAAAGATAAATATGCTGTATATTTTGGAGGAAATTATGGCATTGTAGAGATTAATAATGAGGAATCAGAATCAGATAAGACATTAGTTATGATTAAAGATTCTTATGCAAATAGTATGGTTCCTTATCTGTTGCCTCACTATAAGCGAATTGTTATGTTGGATCTTCGTTATTATAATGATTCAGTTGAATCGCTTATAGAAAAAGAAAATCCTGGGCAAGTACTTGTATTATATGAATTGAGTCGTTTTGCTAAGGACTCGAATCTGTTTAAGGTTATGAAATAAAAAAGTGCCCTAAAAAATAGGGCATAGGATGCACACGAGCGGGCTAGGAAGATTGTCGCTAAAAGACAGCGACACCCGCACGGTGCGGTAAAGAGTAAGTTTTGTACACGCTGTTAAAGGTTATTATAAATGTCACGTATTGTTTGTGAACTTGATTCTAATGAAGAGAGTATCTTTTCTTTTGATTCTTCATTCAATGGTTCTCCATTTACTAAAATCTCTTCATCGCCTTGTAATAGGTTGATTGCATATTGAAGAAATTCTGGAAGGTCCTGCATGTTGCTAGGGGTTAATTTTACCCCACAAAGACCTTCTTTATCAGGAAGTTCGACGTTAATGTCAAATTGATTTCTAGGCACATCATATCCTAATAACCATTCTGCGGATACATGAAAATAAGATGCAATTCTTTGAATCTTCTCCATCTTAGGTGTGTAGTTGCCTTGTTTCCAGTTTGTTAAAGTAGAACGGGCTACGTTTGTTTCTTTTGCTACCTTGTAGGATGTCACATTAAATTCTTTTAATAATAATTCAAATCTCTCGTACATTAACATACCTCTTTCTAAAAAAAAATAGTAAGTAAATTTAAGCATCGCTTGACTAGTTAAGAAAAATATGCTAATGTAATAGTATAGCTAGGGTATCTTAACTATCGGCGATATGTAAAATATTTCTCACAACTATATTTTAGCATAACTTTAGCGTATGTTCAAATATCTTAGCTATTTTACATAGTAAATTTACGTTTTTTTAAGGAGTGAATGTGGTGGGATATTTTAAGGCACTTTTCATCTTGATTACTTACACCATAGAACCTTATCTCTGGATTAAATCGATGTCTGTGTCAGGACGAAGGTTTGAGAATAAATTCTGTTATCTATTAGCTATGTTGGGGTATTATCTTATATCATCTGTAAAACAAACCGTTTTGTTTCTTCATATAAATAGTAGGTTAGTGAGAATATTAGGACTTGCTTTAAGTTTGTATATATTTATTTTAACAATTATGCTTTTTGAAGGTGAGAAATTTAAAAAGGTGATGAATTGTAGTGTGTTCTGTTTTTTGACTTGCCTTTCTGAATTAATCACAATTTCGGTGTACGTATTTTGTTTTTATATCCCCTTTCATACACTAATGCAGTTTGGGGCTCAGAATTTTACTTGTACAATTCTTGCGAAACTACTGCTTATAGGATTGTGTAAGTTGGTGTTTGAGAATAAAGATATGAAAATTCTATCTAGTTTATATGGAAATCCCGAACTGCTTTATTTTATTATCTTAAACTTTGTATTAGAGATACCTACTACATCCATGTTGAGGCATGAAGGTGAAGGTTTGGGGCGACCTGATAATTTCTTTATCCTAGCGCAGATAATGCTGGTATGTAACTTACTATATATTGTATTTATTGTATATAGAAAAGATAAAAAACTTATGATCGCAGAAGAAGAATTAAAACATCTGAGTCAGATTATGATGGTAACAGAGAATCTAAGAAGACTAAAGCATGATATGCAAACACATATGAGAGTAATAGCTGGGTTAATTGACAATGAAAGTTTTGATGAGTTGAGGAGGTATGCTCAGGATGTAGCAGGGGATATACAACAGGCCAAAAGGATATCTGTGGTTTCAGACCCTGCACTTGCAACCATTTTGGAACATTTTATAAATGAAGCGGAAAGATGTGAGATTGTGTTTTGTCGTCATATTATGATACATAATTTTAATATGAGCAGTAAAGATTTATGTTCAATTGTTTCTAATATGCTTAATAATGCAAAAGAGGCAACCGCAAAATTAAGTGCAGGAAAGCGTTATATATCATTGGACATTTTTCCTGCGGAGGGCGGTTACTATATTACGTGTATGAATCCATATAGAAAGGAAGAATTTTGCTTTCGTACAACGAAACAAGATAAATATAATCATGGATTTGGTTTAAAGATAATTAAAGAAACAGTAGAAAAATATCATGGTGCTATGGAGATTGTACCAAATGAGAAAAATTGGTTTGAGATTACTTGTTTTATTCCGGTTTAAACTTAAAGGGTGGAAGAAGGTTAGATACGTGTGAAAAAGGAAACGATTAAAATTTTAATATGTGATGATGATGATTTGAATTTGGGAATTAATGAACGGTGTGTTGAAATCATAAGTAAACGAGAGGATAAGGAGATTCTGATATATTCGTTTCGAGAGCCTAACGAGGATATGATGTCCTTAATTGAAAGTAATCAGATAGAGATAGCACTACTCGATATTGAACTTGAGCATGAGGATGGTTTGGCAATTGCAAAGAGGTTACAAAATAAGAATCCAAGGATTCCTATTATATTTATCACAGGTCATGAGGAATATAAGGGAGACGCATGGAATATTATGGCGATTGGATATATAGAAAAACCAGTAAATTTAGAGAAATTTGATTTGCTATTCACAAGAGCGTTGGCACTCGTGGAGAATGAGAAGAAAAGAAAGTTTCTTGAACTTTTAGACATAGTTGTGAATAAGAAACATATTCAAATCAGGCTATCTAACATAATTAGTGTAGAAAAGGTACTACGAAAAGTAGAACTACATACATCGAGAGGGAAGTATACTGCCAGTGGGACTTTGAATGAGATAGTAGAACGGTTAGGCACTGGATTTATTAAGATAAATCAGAGTGTAGTTGTGAATCGAGATAAGATTCTGTCAATAGATAGTACGACTGTTTACCTTGCTAATGGGGAACAGCATATCATTGGCAGGACTTATATAAAACAGGTGAGGAATGCTTGCAAGAATCACCGATTGGGAAGTTAGGAGAGAGAAAGTAATATAGTAAGAAGGCGAGGTGAGTGTATGTATAAGGAAAAGATGAGTAAACTCGTTGCCGCAGCTGGAAGAGGCTTGGCAAAGCGAGGAGTAAATGAAGCTTGTATTTTGTGGTTTTACCAGCCAACTGTTCCACAGAATGTAAAAGACAAGCTGAAAAATATTTAATTTGTATTGAAAAATAGAGCGTCATAAGTATATGGCACTCTATTTTTAACTTATAGGAAAGTGCTCTGGGAGTCCTTCCCTATAAGTTAAAAAAGCCCCTAAAAAACAAGGGTTGGATACACATGAGCGGGTTAGGAAGATTGTCGCTAAAAGACAGCGGCAAAGTGTGAATTTTTTTAGAGACCTTAAGTCGCGAGGGCGTGAGGAACTTATATTTTGTTACTGTAAATTAACAAGTTACCTCAACTTATGAAGAAGTTGCAATGCAAAATTACCCACATTGTAACATAAATTATGTGCGTTTCTACATGAACAAGAGATATTGAAATGCGAAAATGTTGGATTATAATTAATACTGTACATAATCAAAAGACGAAATTCCTGTGGGATTAGGGAAAGAAATGAGTAGAACTGTAGACGAGCATATCGAAGAAAGGATTGAGACTATGGGCAGAAAACGAGAATTAACGCCTTATGGAAAAGAAGTGAAGCACAGACTAATTGAATTAAATATGACACAAGTAGAACTGGCTGAACAAGTTGGAACATCAAAACAGTACCTGGGGAAAATTCTCTTTGGTGAACGTGCGGGAACGATGTACTTAGAGAAAATCCAACAGATACTGAATATATAGTAAAACTATAGTGGCATATTAGAGACAAACTGATACATTAAGATAAAGTGACATACACTTCCTCCCATTACGAACAGGTGGAAGATTTCGTGTAATCCAAAGTTCTTATGTTTTTTATCGAACAATGGAAGTTTTAAGGCATATATAATACCGCCGAGTGTGTATATGATACCTCCTGCAAGCAGCCAGAGAAAACCGGTTGTTGTAAGGTGGTTGATAATTGGTGTAAAGCAAAGAACACAAGTCCATCCCATGGCAATATAAATAGTGGATGAGAACCATTTGGGACAGTTAATCCAAAGTAACTTAACGATAATGCCTAGAATGGCTAAGCTCCATATTAGTGCCAGAAGTTTAAGACCCAAGGTACCACGGACTACAATTAGGCAGATAGGTGTATAGGAGCCTGCAATTAGGATGAAGATCATAAGGTGGTCGAGTTTCTTAAGTATTGTATTTATTCTAGGATTGATATCAAATGAATGATAAATAGTACTTGCTGCATAAAGCATGATCATACTTATGATAAAGATTGCTAGGGATGTGATGTGGACTTTGTCTGGCTGTTGTCCAGCCTTTAGCAACAAAGGTGTTGCTGCAAAAATTGCCATTATCATACCAATAAAGTGTGTAATTGCGCTACCGGGTTCTTTTAACTTTTTTGTTGTTTTCATAATATTCACCTCTCTAAGTCATATCTAATAGAAACATAAATTATGTTATGTAGTTTTGAAAACTATGTGTCGATATATTCATACTACACCTTAAAATTTTAAAAATCAATACCTATTTAAAATTTCTTAACAAGATTGTTCTATTGCGAAAATTTATGGTGACATGATATAATGAAAGCTATATTAATTTGTGAATGTCTAAATGATTAGGAAGGGAGAACCTATGGAAATAAATCTTGGCGATATTGTTAAATTAAAGAAACCACATCCATGTGGAAGCCATGAATGGAAAGTATTACGAGTGGGAATGGATTTTCGTTTAAAGTGCATGGGGTGTGACCACCAGGTTATGCTTTCGAGAAAACTGGTTGAAAAAAATATTCGTGGAATTCGACACGAATGATTGAAAAATAAAAAAAAGCCTTGAAATATAGAATGGCCTATGTTAGAATATTTCACTGTGAAACATTTTATATTATATTCCTTGTTCTCTAAAAAGTCATTTCGTTTAGAGAGCCAGAGACCAAAAGGAGGTGCACGTAGCTATGAACAAATATGAATTAGCTTTAGTTGTAAGTGCAAAAATCGAAGACGATGCTAGAGTAGCAACTGTAGAAAAGGTAAAAGAGACTATCACTAAATTCGGTGGTACTATTACAAACGTTGATGAATGGGGTAAGAAGAGATTAGCTTACGAAATTCAAAAAATGAAAGACGGATTCTACTATTTCATCTCATTCGAATCTGCTAGCGAAGTTCCAGGCGAATTAGAGCAATCTGTACGTATCATGGAAAACGTTATCAGATATTTATGCGTAAGACAAGAAGCATAAATAAAGGAGGGATGTCCTCATGAATAAAGTTATTTTAATGGGACGTTTGACAAGAGATCCAGAGATTAGATATTCTCAAGGTGAAAATTCAAGTGCAGTAGCACGTTATACATTGGCTGTTGATAGAAGATTCAAACGTCAAGGTGAACAGGATGCTGATTTTATCGGTTGTGTTTCTTTTGGAAAAACAGCTGAATTTATTGAGAAATATCTTCATCAAGGAACTAAGGTTGTTGTTTGTGGAAGAATTCAGACAGGCAGTTATACAAACAAAGAAGGCCAAAGGGTGTACACAACAGATGTTGTTGCAGAAGAGGTTGAGTTTGCTGAAAGTAAAGCAGCTAGTGCTGAACATTCCGGTGGTGGCTATCAGCCAGTATCAAGACCAGAACCAAGTCAAGCTGTCGGTGATGGCTTTATGAATATTCCAGATGGAATTGATGAAGAATTACCATTCAATTAATCAATTGAATTATAATTAGTAGAAATTAATTGAAATTTTTGAACGATTTATATAGAAAACCAATTTAGGTAAGGAGGTCATACTATGCCAGCTAATAGAAATGAAAAAGGCGATTCTCCAATGAAGAGAAGAGGCGGACGTAGAAGAAAAAAAGTTTGTGTATTCTGCGCAGATAAAGAAAACAAAGGTATCGATTACAAAGACGTTAATAAATTAAAGAGATATGTATCTGAAAGAGGTAAAATTCTTCCTAGAAGAATCACAGGAAACTGTGCGAAACATCAGAGAGCTCTTACAGTTGCTGTTAAGAGAGCAAGACATATCGCTTTAATGCCTTATACAGTAGAATAATTTAAACTTTATGAATGCCATTCAATGAGAAATTGTTGAATGGCATTTTTATGCTTTAAAATTCTCGTATTTAATGTTATAATAAAGGATACTGTAACATTAAACAAGGAGTAATTGTGATGAAAACAAAGATAAAGCTAAAAGGTTCTTTGAGATTATATCTTAGATGGCCGTTAACCCTATCTATTTTATTAGTCTGTATGAACTTTAGCATGTTTTGTGTAGATAGAGAAGCGGGCTTAATTATGTTAGCATATGTTCTGTTATACATGATTATTGCTTTGTCCATATTCTTTTACAAAAACTCAAAGTTAAGTGGAGACCTTGTTAATTTTGCGTCCAATTATGGACAGGTTCAAAAGCAGCTGATTAAGGAAATGGCCCTGCCTTATGCCATTGTAGATGAAGAGGGGCATTTGCTATGGGGTAATGATGAGTTTATGTCAGTAATTGAAAATGAATCAGCAGCAAGACGTAATATATCCAATGTACTTCCAGGGGTTACTCAAGATGTATTTCCTAAGGATGCACAGGATGAAGAGGTCAACATAAGTTATCATGAGGCAAATTATCGTGTTGTAATGCGCCGAATTGTTATTGGCGATTTTTCGGAAGATGATGAATATATCGTAGATCAGGTTGCAGATGGACAAAATGTATTGATTGCGATGTATATGTTTGATGAAACGGAAAAGATTGCATATGTAAAAGAGAATAAGGAACAGCGTATGATTGCTGGTCTTGTATATATTGATAATTACGAAGAAGCTTTAGAGAGTATTGACGAAGTGCGTCGTTCTTTGCTAGTTGCATTAGTTGATCGTAAGATTAATAAGTATTTTCAAAACATAGATGCCTTAGTTAAGAAATTAGAAAAGGATAAATATCTTCTTGTGTTCAAACAAAAGTACCTGAATGAATTACAGGCTTCAAAGTTTTCTTTATTAGATGAAGTAAAGGCCGTTAATATTGGAAATGAAATGGCTGTTACTATAAGTATTGGTTTAGGTGTAAATGGTGAGAATTATACCAGAAGTTATGAATTTGCCAGGGCGGCCATTGATTTAGCGCTTGGTAGGGGCGGTGATCAGGCAGTTGTAAAAGAAGGCGAGAAAATTGTATACTATGGTGGCAAGAGCGTTCAGATGCAGAAGACAACTCGTGTTAAGGCAAGGGTGAAAGCTCACGCCTTGAAGGAGCTGGTAGAAGCTAAGGACAAGGTTGTTATCATGGGGCATAGCATAGGTGATGTAGATTCTTTCGGTGCGGCAATTGGAATCTATCGAATTGCTAAGACTCTAGGGAAGAAAGCAAATGTGGTAATTAATGATGTAACGAAGTCAGTTCGACCTATTCTGAAACGATTCACCGAAGTTGCAGATTATGAGAATGATATGTTTATAACTGGTTCGCAAGCGAAAGAAATTGTGGATACCAATACACTTTTAGTAGTGGTAGATGTAAACAGGCCAAGTTATACAGAGTGTCCAGAACTTTTAGAACTGACAAAAACAATTGTAGTATTCGACCATCACAGACAAACAGGGGAAAGTATCGAAAATGCAGTGCTTTCTTATATTGAACCATACGCATCCTCTACTTGTGAGATGGTAGCAGAGATGCTTCAGTATATCGGAGATGGATTAAGATTGCGTTCTTTGGAATCTGATGCGTTATATTCGGGTATTATAATTGATACAAATAACTTCCAGACAAAGACTGGAGTAAGAACATTTGAGGCGGCAGCATTTTTAAGAAGAAATGGTGCTGACATTACGAAGATAAGAAAGTCGTTACGTTCCGATGTAGATGAATATCAGATACGTGCTGCGGCTGTTCGTGATGTAGAGGTTTACTTAGATGTCTTTGCAATTACAGAATGTAATGCACAAAATACAGAAAGTCCTACTGTTGTTGGGGCACAAGTTGCCAATGAGTTGTTAAATATTAATAATATAAAAGCGTCCTTTGTATTGACGGAATTTGCTGGTAAAGTTTATATTAGTGCGCGTTCTATAGATGAAGTAAATGTTCAGATTATTATGGAACAGCTTGGCGGTGGTGGACACATGAGTGTTGCAGGTGCGCAGATTACCAATGCATCCGTAGAAGAGGCTCGTGATATTTTAAAAGAAACTCTGGATAAGATGAAGAAGGAAGGAGAATTATAAATGCAGGTTATTTTATTACAAGACGTTAAATCATTAGGGAAAAAGGGTGAAACTGTTAATGTTAATGACGGATATGCCAGAAACTTTATTCTTCCTAAAAAATTAGGTGTGGAAGCAAACGCAAAGAATTTGAATGATTTAAAACTTCAGAAAGCCAATGAAGTAAAAAGAGCAAAAGAAATTTTAGATGAGGCAAAAGCATTTGCAGAAGAGTTAAAGGATAAAGAAGTTATTGTAAAATTAAAATCAGGAAATGATGGAAAGACTTTTGGGTCTATCTCAACAAAGGAAATTGTACATGCAGCTAAAGAACAGTTAGGTTTGGATATTGATAAGAAAAAGATGCATCTTGTAGAGCCAATACGTTCACTTGGTGTTTATAATGTTCCAATTAAATTACATCCAAAGGTAATGGGTGAGTTAAAGGTTAAAGTACAAGAATTATAATTTACAAGGGTGACGTAGATGGAAGAAGCAATTATTAAACGAATATTGCCTCATAGTATTGAGGCCGAGCAGTCAGTAATCGGTGCTATGATCATGGATCGAGATGCAATTGTAGTTGCTTCTGAAATATTGACAGATGAGGATTTTTATCAGAAGCAGTATGGCGTGCTGTTTGATACTATGCTTGAGTTAAATAACGAAGGTAAACCTGTTGACTTAGTTACGTTACAGGACAAATTGAAAGAGAAAAATGTCCCTCCAGAGCTTTGCAGCATTGAATTTATCAGGGGATTAATTACGGCGGTACCAACTTCAGCTAATGTGAAGCATTACGCAACAATTGTAAAAGAAAAAGCAGTGCTTCGTAATCTGATTCATGTAACAGAAAGCATAACAAATGATTGCTATCTTGGTAATGAGTCAGTTGAGGAACTTTTAGAGACTACTGAAAAAAAGGTTTTTGATATTGTACAGAATCGTGGTTCAACCGATTTTGTGAGTATTCAGGATGTTGTAATCAATGCAATTGAGAGCATTGAGTCAGCATCTAAGAGCAAAGGTACTGTAACAGGTATTGCTACAGGGTTTTATGATTTGGATTATAAAATGGCAGGTTTACAGCCGTCCGATTTAATACTGGTTGCTGCCAGACCTTCTATGGGAAAAACGGCTTTCGTGTTGAATATAGCAGAGTATGTGGCGGTTAAGTCTAACATAACAACAGCAATATTCAGTCTGGAAATGTCCAAGGAGCAGCTTGTAAAGCGTATCCTTGCAATGAACTCTAAGGTTGATTCACAGAGAATGCGTAGTGGTGAACTACAGGATGACGACTGGGTAAAGCTTGTGGAGAGTGCTAACGCCATTGGTAATTCTAATTTGATTATAGATGATACACCTGGTATTTCAATTGGTGAATTACGATCTAAGTGTCGTAAATTTAAGCTAGAGAAGGGTCTTGGTTTGATTATCATTGACTACCTTCAGCTAATGTCTGGTGGTAAGAAAGTAGAATCCAGACAACAAGAGATTTCGGATATTTCTCGTTCCTTAAAGGCGTTAGCTAGAGAGATTAATGCCCCTGTAATTGCGTTATCACAGTTAAGCCGAGCTGTAGAACAGAGACCAGATAAAAGGCCGATGCTATCAGATCTTCGTGAATCTGGTGCCATCGAGCAGGATGCCGATGTTGTTATGTTTATTTATCGAGATGATTATTATAATCACGATTCAGAAGAAGCAGGAATATCAGAAATTATTATTGGTAAACAAAGAAATGGTCCAACTGGTACAGTAAAACTTGGTTGGCAATCACAATATACGAAGTTTGTTAATTTGGAGAGAGAGCGTTCCTGATGTTCTCTCTTTTGTTTTGGTTTTCAAAAGATGGTATTACTTGTATTAAAGAACTTGTGAAAATTGCTAATAGAATGAAGAAATGAAAGTGGTTCTATAAAAGTGATTTGCTGTCATAAAGAATATACAGATAGCAAATGAGGTAAAACGCTGTCTACAACTTTTGTGTGTAAAAAAGGAATTTCTATTTGAAATAAAGAAATGCTATGGTATAATGTGGTGTATGGAAATAATTTACATATACTAGGAGGAGTATCATGAATCAAGTTAGATACATTATATCGGATGCATCAAAGAAAATAGATGTGGAACCACATGTATTACGGTACTGGGAAGAAGAGCTCGGTGTAAAGGTTCCTCGTAATGAGATGGGACATAGATACTATCGTGAAGAGGATATCGAGTTATTTAAAAATATAAAGTTTTTAAAAGAACAAGGATTCCAGTTACGAGCAATAAAAATGGTGCTTTCAGATGTGAAAAGAATTGGACAACTTGATAAAAAGAAAATGGCCCTACTTAAGGATGAATTAAATGCACAAGTATTATCTATGGACCAGACTGCTAGTGAACATGTAGAAGAAAACAAAGATTCCATAAAAGGACAAGCTTATGAAGCACAAAAGGAAGTTTTATTCCGGGAAGTATGTGCAACTAAACCGGAGCCTGTCACAAATCAGGGTGAACCTAAAATTGCGCAGTTTAAAGTTATTATGAACAACATAATAATGGAGGCTTTAAGAGAAAACAATGCAGAATTATCCAAAGCAGTGAGCTCTAATGTTTCAGAAAGTGTTTTGAAAGAAATGGACTATATGATGAGGATGAAAGAAGAAAGAGAAGAAGAAAGGTTTAAACGTCTTGATGATTCGATTCGTTCAAAACAAAAGGCCAGAAAAGAAATTTCTGCAACAAAGGAGAAGAGAAAGAAAAAAAAGTTCTTCGGGAAAAAAGCAGATTAAAAAGCAATTTTGGGTAAGTGAAAAATAAAACTCATTAAAAGCATTCTTTTAATGAGTTTTGTTTTATGCTAATAGAGCGATTATTTTGCGCTTAATTTACTATTTAAAGCGTCTACTACTTCGTTAACGTCAATACCGTGAACCATACAGGCTTCCTCTAATGACTCACCTTGTGCAGATGGGCAACCGATACAGTGCATACCAGCATCTAGTAAAACAGGGATTAGGTTAGAATCAATAGCAATGATATCATGAATAATCATGTCTTTTGTTATTTTTGCCATTTTTACGTCCTCCTTCTATAAATTTTCGCTATTTCCATTATATTCTGACATACGAAATGAGTCAAGATATACATATCTATTGTTTCCAAAAAATACACTTTGATACTTGTATTATTTCCAACATTATATTAGAATATATGTATTCTAAAAAAAGGAGGATAAATGATTATGGCATATGTAATTAGTGATGGATGTGTAAGCTGTGGAGCTTGTGCAGGAGAATGTCCAGTAGGCGCAATCTCTGAAGGAAGCAGCCAGTATGAAATCGATGCAGATGCTTGCATCAGCTGTGGCTCTTGTGCTGCAACATGTCCAACAGGCTCTATCAGTGAGGCATAATTGATTATATGAGAGTATACAAAAAAGTTACCTATCAATTAGTTGTAATGACTTTAATTGATAGGTATTTTTTTGATGAAATAAGAAATTCTAACCGTTCCTACATATTGGATAATACAGTAATCGCATCTGATTTAATAATGCATTCAAAGTGCTCTTTGAAGTAATCAAGTGTTGCATAAGTTGTTTTTTCAGGTACTCCGTATTCTGAAACGATATTACATATTTTATTAAATTCCTCAGGAGTGTGATTGGATTTACTGATACATAAGTAATAGACTCCGGTCTGAGGATTCTTGTAAACTTGGTTTTCGCCAAAGTAATACTGTGATAAGTGGGCAGACAAGGTTATAATTTCTTGCAGATTGCTGAATGTGAAAACCTTTGTCATATTAGCAGTTATCGTGGATTTGCTTTGGGTAGTTGCGTCTTTCTTTTTATCAGTAGAGTCATCAGTAGACAACGAGGAAATATCAGCGTTATGGTTTGCACTTTTTCGGTCATCTAGTAATTCATTTATTTGATCAAAACAGTTAATAATCTCATCTACATATGCTTCGTCAGTATCATTCGTGTTAGATTCATCGCTTTGCTCAGGTGAAAATTTTGAAAACCTTGTATCAAGTTCATCAGGATCTTCAACTTTCGTTATTACTAAAACGAGACACTCTGGAGACACAGGAATTGCCTCAATCATCAAAGGAATATCATCTGCTTCAAAACCGAATTCGGCAGATGCTTGTTGCATCATTTCACGAAATAGTGCTTTTGCTTTTTCAGTTCCATAAGCAAGTTCACTGATACGCAACTGCCGGTCAACTAAATCAGCTTTGCTTAATGTACAACGTATTTGATTTTCATTTATCTTTTCGATTTTCACTTAATCACATCCTTCCGATGCTTTCATTACATAGATAGTGTAAACTAAAAATTATGTTGTATACAAAGTATAATTTAAAAAAATAATAAAGTCAATTAATTTGTCTTGTATGTTAAATATGTACAAAGAATATGAAAAAGATTGTGAAAATATTCGTGCTAAAAAATATTGAATTATATGTAACATGTCGTTATAATTTGGTGTATGACATAACTAATCTGAGAAAAGGAGGGTCGATGAATCGAGGTTATATGGTTTTCAAAATATCGAATCATAAGTGAGTTAGGTCGTGGAGGCACGTCAGTTGTTTTCCTTGCAGAACATGTAACATTAGGTGCTTATCGTGCAATAAAACGAATTTCAAAAGAACATGAGGCTTATGCTCAGCTTATGAAGGAAGTTCATATTTTAAAATCTTTAAAACATCCAAACATCCCAATAATATATGATATTGAGGAAGATGAGAAATATTCATATATTATCGAGGAATATCTTAAGGGTGAATCTTTAAAAGCATTTCGACTACGTCTTTCATATTTAGATGAAAGGAGTATCGTAGATTTTACATTTCAAATTTGTGATCTCATACAATATTTACATACGTTTCATAAGGAAATTTTATATCTTGATCTGAAGCCGGATAACATTTTGGTTTATAAGGGAAAATTGAAATTGTTAGACTTTGGTGCTGCTGTTTATGCAGAAGAGTATAAGGACACATCTTTCTATATGGCCACACCAGGATATATGGCACCAGAGCGGCTTAAGAATCTAGCAGATGAGAGAAGTGATATTTATAGTATAGGTTGTCTACTTTACTTTTTAGTAACGGGAACACTTTATCAACCGTCTTGTGTCTCGAGAAAGTGGACTTGGATATTGATACGAAATCACAGATTCTATAAACTCATAGAACGATGTATAAAGGTGGCACCATCGAAGCGGTTTCAATCAGTGGAGGAAGTTAAGAGCTATGTGAAAAAGGTGCCAAGAATAGGGGAGATTAATAAGGAAAGTTCGGTTATGTCATATTGCATTGCGATAGCAGGAAGTGAAGACAGGGTAGGAGTAACACATATTGCATTAGCATTAACTAGTTATGTTTCAAAAATTAATGGAAATTCTATTTATGTTGAATGGAATGAAAGTGGTTTTTTGAATGAATTTGTTACATACTACCCTGAAGTAAAAGAAAAAGATGGATACTGGTACGTGAAACATACAAGAATGCAGTCTAGAGAGAATTGGATTAGTGATTCTAGAAGGAGTCATTATCGTTTTGTAATCAAAGATTATGGAAAATTGTCAGAGGCAAACTTAGAAGAGTTTCTTCACGAACGAAACAGGATACTTGTGATAGGGACAAAGCCATGGGAGTGGAAAAGGACGATGTTCTGGATGGATAAACTTTGTGATTGTGAATCTGTTTTATATCTGTTTAATTTGTTGGATGGAGAAAATCAGCAAAGGATAATGAAGAATGCATTTTGTAAATTCTGCATTTCTGTACCGTATCTGAAGCGGTTATTTTATGATAGTGACTATCAAAAAGAAAAAGTAGTATTTGATAGTGTAATTCGTTATGTTGTATCAAATGAAAGTTCTGGAGGTGATTATGTTTTTTTGAGTGGAAAAAAGAATGTTTGTGGAAGAGGAAGGTGATTCGTAATCGAACTTTTGCAGTTATAGGTTTGTATCGAGGTGTAGGCACAACTCTATTTGCCATCAATTTTGCATGTTATCTGGAGAAATACCATAAGGCCAAGGTTGCAGTAGTGGAGCTGAATGACAGCGGAGATTTTAGAAAACTAGCAGAGAATTTACAGCAGTATACATATATCAAGCAGAGTTTGACAGGTTTTCAGGTTGGAAAGTTAGATTTTTATAGTTCGTCCTTAAAGGTGTGCAAACACAATTGTTTGATTGAAAAATATGATTTTGTTGTTTATGATATTGGTTCAAAGTTTGTTAGATATATGGAAGAAATCATGGGCTGTAACCAGAAGGTTATATTAGGAAATAGCCAAGCTTGGAGAATATGTGAATACGAGAAGTTCCTTTCTTATGTAAGGCAGATAGAATCATATAGGACTTGGGAATACATTGATATGGCTATGAGTAATAAAGGGATTCATTTTGTTGATAATGGTAAAATCAAACTAAAATCAATGGAGCTAATCAGACAAACATTTGAGGTGTCAGATCGTGCAGCTAAAATATATCAGTCTCTTTTGTAAGGAGGTATGAATGAAGATTGTAAGATGCAGGAGAAAATACTATCTGCGTGTAGTTGTAAAAGGTATTTTGTTAGTTTTATGCATAGGAGCAGGTATTCTCATAGGCGTAATATTTATTAAGAAAAAAGACAGCAGAATAGCAGAAGACAAGAGAGTTTATATCTGTGCACTTCGTAAAGATGTAGAGTCTGGTCAAGTACTTACGCAGAATGATGTAATGAAGGTGCCGGTTATTAATGAAGGTGAGAGTTTTTTGGCAGTTGATTTTGATGCGTGTATTGGCAAAAGGCTAAAGCAACCGTTGCAAAAGGGCAGTATTATTAATTCCTATATGCTGATTGATGGACGGAGTGATAAGGAAGGACTGCGGAAGGTGCCTTATACGTTTATTCGCAATGCGGATGCGTTAAAACGAGGAGATTTTATAGATATTCGAATATCCTTTTCAAATGGGGCTGATTTTGTTCTACTGGGGAAAAAAGAAGTAATTCGTGTGGAAGAAGGACAAGATTCTAATGAAAGAAGATTATGGCTTGGTTTAAGTGAAGAGGAAATACTAAGAATGTCAAGTGGCGTGGTGGATGCTTATCTTTTTGATGGTGCCTGTATATATGCAACACTGTATATGAACTCTTTGCAAGATGCATCAATAGTCAACTATCCAGTCAATGAGGTAGTGGAGGAACTGATAAGGAAAGATCCTAATATTATACAGGTTGCACAGAATAAGAAAACCTATGAGCTGCGTAACAGGATTTATGAAAATGCACAAGGAGAAAAGGAGGAGTCTGTACAGACACAGGAAAAGAGTCTTATTTATTTCGATTAGCTAGACTTGAGTGATGTAAAATAGAGAGCAAATATAAAATGTTTCACAGTCAGATTATAGGTTCTCTATTATGTAAATCGTTCCTGCACCTTCTACTATCAGCTGGGAGATGACAAGGATGAGAAATAAGAATCAGTGGATTTTAATGGATATCGAGGAGGCGAGTAAAAAAGGCCTTGAAGTATGCATTGATGGAAAGGAATATACATATTCCGATATCATGAGAAAGAAAAGATATTTAGTCAAGGAAAATGCAAATTATATGTCGGACTACATATACGATGAACAAGGAAAAGTTGTAGGAGTTCATTATAACAAAATAAAATAGGAATACCTCTATACCGTTCCGGCAGTTAAGCTGTTTATAAAGAACAGATATTTCGTTGTAAGTTCCTTTGACAATATAGGGAGCGATACAGGCTCCCTATATTTATTTCTAGCTTTTTCTTGTACAATATTCTAAGATAGTGCTATAATAAGAACGACTAAGTGCAAAAAAGTATTGCTATAGTATAGGAGAGTTATGAAAAGAACTATTAAATCAGAGGGAATGACATTTAATCAAAAGCGTTTCTTTGAATTGGCAGGAACCTTAATATTACTGGCAGTAGCAATCATACTCCTTTGCTCAGGTATGGTTTTGAATCCATTTCGGGTGGCGAACATTAGGCGGGAAAGTGATATTGAAAAAGCCTATAATGAACATATTAGTTATGTCAGAATGGAAGGATTATCTTTAGAGTTTACAGGCTATTACAAAATGAATAGCAAAGGAAATATTGCGTATAATTGCTATATTACTACAGGTTTTGATACAAAATATTTTGTGTTTATTCCAGTTGAAGGAACGGAAGATGAAAATGGAAAAACTATAGAGAAAATCAGCGATTATAATTTGCTTGGAAGACTTAGGAAGGATGAGCAGCTTATGGATACAGTTGCAGCAGACTATGAAGTTACAACACAAAAATTTATAGAAGAGTGCAGCGTATCTGAAATTATAATCGATGAGGCAGGGGCTAAGAGAAAAGAAGTGTTAATCATTTGGATTGCACTAATTGGGCTGTTATCCTCATATATCATATATGTTTTAGTAGTTTTATTCGTGAATAGAGGTACGGGAGGAAAACAGAATGGAGAAAATCAAGCATAATAGGCTTTTGATGTTGATACTTGGAGTGCTTATAGTACTTGTTATAGCAATTAGTGCAATTGCAATAAAAAAACTTGTACCAAGTAAGAAAGTTATGGATTTGAAAGAGTATTACAAAGTTGACTCAGACAAAGTAATGGTTATTTTGCAGAATAAAGTATCGGATGAGCAGGGCTTATATCTTGATGGTGTTGCTTATGTAGACTATGAAACGGTGAGGGAATACTTAAATCATCGTTTTTATTGGGATACGCATGAGAATTTATTGATATTTACAACTCAGTCTGAAGTGATAAAAACAGAAATAGGTTCAAAGGATTATTATGTAAATAAGAGTAAATCAACTGTTCCTTATCAGATTGTGAAAACAATTGGTGATAAGGTTTATGTTGCATTGAATTATGTAAAATTATTTTCTAATATAGAATATGAGGTATATGAAGAGCCTAATCGTGTTGTGATTCAGTATGACTGGGGACAGGATTATTTGTATTCGAAAGTAAAGAAAGCGACACAGCTTCGATGTGGAGCAAGTATAAAAAAGGATATACTTGTGCAGTTAAAAGAAGGTGCTGTATTAACTTATGTTGATACAGAAGAAGTAAAAGATGCTAAGTTCAAAATGGTAATGACACAGGATGGTGTTATTGGTTATGTGAAAGGAAAGCATGTAACAGCAGCAGAATATCAGACACTTCAAAACAATTATGTAGAAGAAAAGTATTCTCATATCAGCAAAGAATACACCATTTCGCTAGGCTGGCACCAAGTAACGAATCAAGATGCCAATAACAATCTATTAACAGTATTGGATCAGTCAAAAGGGATTAATACAATTTCCCCTACATGGTTCTCTGTTACAAGCAATGAAGGAACAATTAGTTCATTGGCAAGTGAGAATTATGTAACAAGAGCACATAATTCTGGCGTTGAGGTGTGGGCTCTGTGTGATGATTTTAATAAAGAAGTGGATATGAATCAGTTATTATCTTACACTTCTAGAAGAGAAAAACTTGAGAATGAGTTAATTGCTAGTGCAATTAAGTATGATTTGGATGGTATCAATATTGATTTTGAAAATATTACATCTAAATCTGCACAGCATTACATTCAGTTTTTAAGGGAGTTATCTATCAAGTGTAGAAATAATGGAATCGTTTTATCAGTAGATAATTATGTACCTGCTCCTTACAATAGTTTTTATGACTTGAAAGAACAGGGACAGATTGTAGATTATGTAGTAATAATGGCTTATGATGAACATCATGGCAATTCAGAGGAAAGTGGCTCAGTATCTTCTATTGGATACTTTAGGGATGCAATTGATAATACCTTAAAGGATGTGGACAAAGAAAGAGTTGTAGTAGGTCTTCCTTTCTATACAAGAATTTGGACAGAAAAAGCAGATGGAAAGGTATCTAGTGCTGCATATGGTATGGGACAGAGTCGTGCTGTTATAGATGCAAATGGAGCAAAAATTCAATGGAATGAGGAAACCGGGCAGCATTATGCTGAGTTTAAGACAGAAGAAGGATTAAACAAGGTATGGTTAGAAGATGATAAATCCGTTGAATTAAGAATGAAAGCAGCATCTGATGCAGGTGTTGCAGGAACGGCTTACTGGAAGCTTGGAATGGAGAAGTCCAG
>ERZ808278.198-NODE-198-length-49720-cov-28.428894_pt1 | contig 49720 bp, 48 predicted proteins | sample MGYA00521239_ERZ808278 | MGnify/ENA primary metagenome ERZ808278 (study PRJEB31516, sample SAMN03275600) | gut metagenome | biome: mammalia-associated habitat; material: feces | host: Papio cynocephalus | place: Kenya | collected 2012-07-17 ... | reverse complement strand
CCTTTTATATTGTACCATAAAATCATAATTTCTTCAACAACTTTTATAAAGTCTCGGGTTTGAACCTCTGGTATAATAGGTATTTCACGGCCGTAAAAATGAAAGATGTTTTTTGCCCCTGAAATACGAAAAAGCCCTTGAAATTCAAGGGCTTTTTCGCAGATAGCCATTTCGTCTATCATATATGGGTTTCTAATACGAAATAGCTGCTTCATTTTTTGATAGTCAAAGAACAAATCGAAAACCTCAATAACAAGTTTTACTCCAATTCTTCTATAATAATCTTTCAATTTGCGCTGCTATGCATTGCATATTCTCCAAATAGTATTTTGGAAATATTTCTGAAAGCCGAGACCTCTCAACCAACTTAGATATTTTCCTTTTTATCTCCTCCTCAGTTTTATCATTAAACTCTTTACCTTGTTTCAAGAATGTGTCTTTTAATCTATCAGACCATTTCTTTTTACAGCCTTTAAATGAAGCCGCATTTACATCGACCCCATAATCACTTAATATCATTTCTTTATATAGTTCTTTGGATAAAAAATCCTCAAATTCCGACTCCTTATTATCTCCATAAGCATAGAGAACAAACACGTCTTTGTCTGATAATAAACCATTTAGTATAGCAGTGGTCTTTGCCTCAATACCGCACTTATCCCCATCAACTATTACATAATATTTACACATTAAAGAAGCATATAAAGAGCATTTATACTTTAAGTTTGACGCACCTCCCAAATCCACAAAACTTAGTTTTTTATTTTTTATTGCATCTCTAATTTTGTCACTAATTTGTGATAAAACACTTTTTAATGATGTTACATCATCCGATCCTTCCACAATGATTACAGTGTCAGTACAAATAAGATTGTCAGCTAATTGTATTCCCAACAATGTTCTCACATCATCTATTGATGATGCCAAATTGCCTACACCATTATCAATTATAATATTTGATGATAAATCAAGTCGATTAACAAAAACCCCATTATGAGTTGTTATAATCACTTGATTAGTCTCTGATATTGACTGGATAACACTATGTATCTGATGAATAGCACCTGGATGCAAATGCGATTCAGGTTCTTCTATAGCTACTATTCTTGAAGTATCACTATTTGATGTACTATTTAACAATGCCAACGTAATTAAACTCTTTATCCCCTCTCCTTTATAAGACAAATTCGTTTTAGTCCCATCATCAACAACGAATTCTATATCACTCCTTATAAGCGAACGTTTAATATCATCATTAAGAATAATATCTGCTCTTTTTACGGTCGGTAAAAAAACCTTTATTTTTTCAGATATTTGCTCACTTAATTTCGACATCAATTCTTTTTGTTTGTTCTGAACCACTTTCAATGCGTCATTATATTCGTTATCATTTATATGCGCCAATTCATCACTAACTAAATCTCTCAGTAAACTTAGCGAACGATTTTCGGTGCGAACGGCAGGGATATATTGAAAATTAATATTCTGTGCAATAAAAGTAATTACCTGATCTATTTTATTTTTATATGAAGTCGCCCCTTTCCCTCTTTTTTTTAGAATTGCAATTGTAAAATTATCATACCCGCTGCCATTTTTATAAGTTATTTTAACACTTATCCTTCCATTATTTTCTATTCCTACCCGTTGAATGAAATCTCTCCGCTCTTTTTCATTTAACATAATATCCAGTACCAAAACTGTTGGATTATTTTTTTCCTGAGCTTGAAGAGACATAGGATAATCTCTTTCGTATTGATATAAATTATCTTTTTCTCTCCGCCATTCTGAAAAAAAAGCTGCCTTTCTAAGCATAGTATCATCCAGCATAGCAGCTTTTATTTTCAAGGATACAATTGCAAGTCTAATCGCACTCAAAATATTAGTTTTTCCCTCATTGTTCTTACCCAATATAACACTATAATCACTTAATGGTAATTCTTTAACCGTGGTAATACTTCTATAATTCGCAATCGAAATACTATTAATTTTCATATCGTCCTCTCTTATTTTCACCTAATTCCAACAACATTTGACCAAAAGCAATTCATATCTTCCACACAACAAGCATTATACCATATTTCGTCATTTCTTTCAAGTCATTTTGGCCACATATTGAAAGAAGTCCGAAACAAACGGTTGTTGCGTACCTCTTCATTATCCTTTACCCGTCATCTTATTGAGTTTTTATAAATGTTTTCAAATATATCTAAGCAGTTATTGCCTATGCTATTTGCATCTAATAATTCACTCAACTGTTTTATAGTAGAATACTTATATCGTATTGCTTTTATAATTTTCTCAAAGCCACTACCCGAATATGATTGCAACAGTATATCCACTGTTTTCTTGTAAGCCATAAAATCACAGTCTTTCATTGAATACCCTACGTCAATTATCTCTAATAACGCAACTAAATCTACTATATCGTCATCAAACTCTAAATCGACTCTTTTCAGAAGATAGCGTCCAACACTTTTTTGCTTTGCCTTTATGTTGTTTGTATAGATTTCTATTTTGCAATCGACATAATCGGATATCCCCACGTCATTGAATAATTGATACCCGACAAACATTCCTTTTCCATCGTCTACAAATTCATCAAATATTAACTCTTCGTCCACCGGCTTTTCGCCTATAAAATAAACTCCTTTGGAAACAGCCGAAAGCAATCCTTCTTCCTCAAGCCTATTTAATATCTTTAACAAAGTTTTATACGGAACTTCTGCAAATTCAGTATCTTTTAACTTTGACACATCAAAAATTGCCCCGCTGTTGTTCTTACAATATTCTCTGATCAATTTAGTATAATTCAAATTCCCACCTCCTTAAATAAACCAAAACTTCTCTCATAATTACATTATAACACATTTTCAGACGACAAAAAAGCCGACATTGTGCTTTTTAGCAAAAATGTCGACTTTTTATCTTGTGTGTAATTGACGAAATAGCTACTTGCCGTGAGTAAACTCTTCATATATAATATCTCCTTGTAAAGGAGGAATACACATATGAATAAGCCCTATACGGAAAAGGAAAGAAGCTCGGTCGTCAATCGCTATCTCAACGGAGAGAAAATTTCGGATATATCCCAAAAAACAAATATTTCTCGCGGCACTATTTACGCATAGATAAAACAGCGTCAAGAATCATTTGGCGAAAAAGAAATACCCAATTATCGCGACCTGCATTTTCTTAGCCAAAAATGCAATCGGCAAAAAAATATGATCGATATTCTGCGAGAATCCGACTGTTCCGTAAATTCACCATTGAGAAACAAATTCAATGAAACCTATTGCAGCAGACAGCCCTTCTTCACCAACATATATCGATATCACAAATATTCCTTCAATTGTTCCGAAAGGACTGATAAGTCAGCCGTTTTAGACTTCTCGCCGTTTTCGATATTGCCCAAAACATAATCTGCTACTTCGGGTTGCCAATAAACTTTAAGGCCTTTCGTCGCCCTGGTGACCGCCGTATAAAAAATATTCTTTGTTACCTGTTCGTCCGATTCTTTAGTTATCACGATCTTAACGGAGTCAAACTCCAACCCTTGCGCTTTGTGAATTGACATGGCATACGATACCTGAAACGGAAGCTTTGTCCTTATATCCATATCCGTATCGTATTGTCGTTATAATATTTCATTTTGGTTACAACAACATAAAATTCAGAACCTTCCTCCGTTACCTCTATCTCTGAAGATAACTTTCCGACAAAATTTACACTGTCAGATAATTTTACTTTAAACGTGATATTTTCGTCTTCGTCTTTTATCTCAACAATTTTACCGTTTAAGTTATTATAGATCCCATACTCGCTGTAATCGTTCGTTATAAAAACAACTGGATCGCCAACTTTATATAAGTTTTGTTGATATTCAAAAGAGTCATTCGGATTAGATGCCTGCAAATATCTGTTGATATTGTTTATCCCGTATAAACCGTCGTAATTAAGACAAAGCACAACCTCGTTATCCTGAATCTTAAAGATATCATCGCTGATTTCTTCCGTCATCTCGTAAGCAGCAAGCAGTTCGATAATATTTTTCTTTTTTCCGTGCCGCACCTCATCCCAGACTTTAGACAATTCGGCAACATTGGTCCTGTATTCAACGTCCAAAGTAAAAACAACATCTTTGACTTTTAATAAATTCAACAATAAATTGAACCAGTTACCGAACTCAATCGATTCGATTTGCCCTGGATCTCCGACAAATATAAAAGCAGAACTTTCGTATACTCCGATAATCTTTTCAATCGAATCCGTCGAAACAAAACTCGCCTCGTCGACAATAATTATATCATAATCTTCATGAGCTCTTTCTTTTTCGAATCGCGCTATATTTTTATATGTAATATTGCCTGCAAAATCTTTTATTTTTAAGTTATTATTTGCCGTGTTTGTGGTTGTTAGACATAAAATTCTTTTATCGGGATTATTCTTTATAAATTCTTTTATAATCGTGGTTTTGCCCGTTCCCGCAGAACCCGTAATCAACGCAACCGACGAGTTTTTTAAAGATTTATTCAGTATATTCTTCTGCTCTACGGACAAAATGGTGTTCTCGGAATAGTCATCATCAACCTGTATGTTTTTTGTTTTACACAGCTTCGCCGCTTTTAAAATGACGTTTTTAGTAGAATTATAATAACTTTCAACCGTGTAATACCCGCTGATTTCTATTATCCGGTGGTCCGAATAATACGAATTTATTCTTAACAGTTTTTCATTGAACCTATTTTTTAATTCAATGAATTTTTGAACGGAATAGCCAATGTCGCTGGGTTTTACGAAAAGAGTATTATTCTGATTGATGTAATTGACTAAGTAATTATATAAGATCTCGTCAGCAGAATCCGAAGCGTCATAAAGTTCAAACAATGTATATAAGGACGGCCTTGCCTCTTTCGGTGAAAAAGCAAACGGCATCAATTCAAACGATTTTGATGCAAGCCTAATTCTCAATCCGTCAAACTTATCGTTATAAGCCGGCATGCTTCCGTATTGTTTATACGCCTGCGCTCTTATCGTACGGTTTCTCATATCCGACAATAAAAATCTGATTAAATTCCCGCCGAGATTGCCGCTTCTCAAAAAAATTTTGACATTGCTTATAAATTTTGTATAATATCCCCCGGAGGTGAGGCAAATTTCTTCTTCGCTATCGATTAAATCTACAAGTGACTTCCTTTTATCTTTAATTGTTTTCATCAGCGCCGAATACTCTTTATCACGCTTGCATTTTGCATCGTCATAGTTAATTAAGTACAACAAATTCTGAAATGCGCACGGTCTTATAGAATACTCGTAATCATAAATTACGTTTATAAATATTTTTGTATTAAGATAGGTGATTTCTCTTTTAGCAAGCAAAAGATTTAAATCATAGTCGAATCTTATATTTTTAAAACTGTAACAAACAAAGGTATTAAACTTGTTTGCTTTATCGTCGGAAACGTCAAAAACATACTCATAAAATATGTACCCGTTTATATATTTCATCGACCTCTTTTTAACAAAATATTGATTGCGGGTCATCTGCATCGAATCGGGCGCGAAATGACACAGTACAAATAAAATCTTCTCGTAAAAAGGAACAAGACTTTTATCTAAATCCAAAGGATATTTATCTATATTTTCGAGCACGCCTATTCCGTACTGTTTCTGCAAAAAAGTTTTTAATTTTATAAGTTGCGGTATATATTTTAAAATCAAGGCTTCCGATTGCATCGACCCAAAATCCATATGACCAACGCTCGAATCCAACAAATAATGAAATTTCCAGACGTCATAATGCTTGTCTTTGATGTATTTCCTAACTATCGTTAAGTTGTCTTGAGTCTGATATATATCCGCGTCATTTTCTTCGTCATAAACCTTATACATAAAAGCTTCGCAGAAATTTCTTAAATGCGACAAAACGTCTGCCGACACTTCGCTTCTGTTTTCTTCATTTACTTTAGCGAGTTTTTTGTTTATAATATCCGCCGTTTCTATTAATCTTTTGTCGACTATTTTCATCTTTGGTTTCCTCGTGCCGCGTAATCAACTCTCTTCGAGATTCCGCAATTTGCTTTCTATAATAATCCTGTTTTTCCAGTCTGCTTATGCGATTACAGCTTTAATTTTTTTGCATTTTCGCTCAGAGACTTTGATTGATCGATTAACATTCTGAAAAAAGCTTTTATGTCATTATCGTTCAATACACCGAACACCTGGCTGTTTTCGCTTGCAATTTTAAACAGTTCTTCGCGTTCGTCCGCAGTCCAGGCAGCTATTTTATTGAGGTTTTCAACGGCAATATGCGTCGCCGCATAACTGAAACTGTTCTTCAGCTTTAAAATTGCCTCGACTTTGTTTCTTTTTTCTTCGCCCTGCTCTTTATCGTTATCGATTTGTTCTTTTTGCTGCTTATAAAACAGATTTTCCAATTTTTCGTTTGCGCATATTCTATCTATTATCGCTTTAACTATTTTATCCAACTCTGTCCCCTCGGAATAATCCGCCGGCGCGAAAAATTTAATTCTTTTTTCGCGCATCATTTTATAAGCCTTATTTTTATCTTTGGTTTCGGGATCGTATACCGCGATAGAATACCCGCCGTTTACTGTAATCAACTTCATACACGGTATATCGGTATCGCTATCCCCTATGTAAATCATATTTCTGAAAGGCACTCTTATTTCCGACGGATCGAAACTATCGTTTACACCGGGGTCGTTAATGTCGAGGACGCCCTTTTCTATTCTGAACAAAAACTGCGTTTTATTCGTATAATTTACCACCTGCGCTGGCCAGACGGCAACATCATTGTCATTGTAATAAAACGAAGTCGCATAAATTTTTTCAAAATCATCGGCGACTTTTGTTCCCTCTATCATTTCCTTTAACCCGGAAGAAATTATATAATGTTCAACAATAACTCCTTGTTTTTCGCCATACCGCTTTATTCTTTTAAACCACGTATCCACTCCTTTAAAAAGATCGACCTTGCTTCCGTATTCGGCAAGTTGATGTTTTGTGAACAAAACCTTGCCTTCGGACTTTTGCTTCATTGTCAACATATACGCCAGGTTCTGATCCATATCGTTTTTTTCGCCGAGCGCGTTCGATTCTGTCCAAAACTCATTTACGTCACAACCCACAGATTGAATAAATCCCTGCGCCTGCATATCGTCGGAGACAATGTCTTGTCGAAATCATAGCATATCGCAATAACAGGCTGCCCTTCTTTATGTTTTCTACTATCAATATATTTATTCATTTTTACCCCTTTTCGGTTTTTATTTTGTAATTACACCCTATAATTGCGATTATACCATAATCAGTAAATGATTTCAAGTCGTTTTGACTTTCACACACTAACAGATATTTTTCAGTTAACTTAAACCAATATTTTTCTCCCATAAATCGCCACTAATATGCTATAATCTTGCTTACTATCTTTATATAAGGAGCAAAATTTATGAACACTTATCCCGAGAAAGAAAAAGTCGCCGTTATAAGCAGATACTTAAACGGCGAAACAATTTCTAAAATCTCTCAAACAACAAAAATATCTAGAACGACAATTTATGCATGGATAAAAGAGCGCAACAACTCTTTTAATAAAGCGAAAACGCCTAACTTTCGTTATCTGCACGACTTGCAAGAAAAGTGCAACAAACAACAAAAGATTATCGAAATACTTCAACGCCCGCCATATACGCCGAGCGCTCTGCTTTCCAGAAGATATGAAGTAATCAAAAGTCTTTCAGATGAGTATAACGTAAGCATCTTATGTGAAGCCCTTAAAGTCGCAAAAGGAAGTTACTACAACCACATATTACGCAATAAAAACGGAAACACGAAAGCCGCAAAAAGAAAGTCCGAAATGCTTCCTGTTATCGAGCAAATATTTCACGATTACAACGAAATTTTCGGGAGTAGTAAAATCTTTGCTATTCTTAAAGAGCGTGGGTATGCCATTTCCGAATCTACTGTTGCGAAGATTATGCACGATAACGGAATGTTTTCTATTCGTGATTGCGCAAAAACGCTCTACAAACAGCATCAGGAGCGAAAAATAAATATATTGCAACAGCAATTTCAGGTTTCACGTCCGAATGAAGTTTGGGTAAGCGACGTTACATATTTCAGCGTTTTCGGGAGAACGTATTACATTTGCGTTGTTTTAGACTTATACGCAAGGAAAGTCATAGCATATAAAATTTCACGGCATAACAGTACTCAACTAACGAAAGCCACGGCGAAGGCGGCTTATGAAACAAGAAAGCCAATTGAAGGTCTGCTTTTCCATAGCGACCAAGGGAGCAATTACACGTCAAACGAATTCCGAAAGTACTTAAGCAGTCTTAATATCGGACAATCTTTTTCAAACCCTGGTATGCCTTACGACAACTCGGTTATGGAGTCTTTCTTCGGTAGTTTTAAGCGCGAAGCATTATATCGCTACCGCTTCAAAACGGAAAAAGAATTTTTTGAAGGCGTCGCAACATATATACACTTCTATAACAACGAAAGACCGCACTCTGTTTTGATGAACCGGACACCGGATAAATTCGAAGCCAAATACTTCAGCGTACATAAAGATAAAGCTGATCCCGAAACCGAACACTGATGGTTCGAAAAAATATTGTTCGAGCATTCTTACCGTAATTCCTGTATTTTTCGCAATTAAATGTTCGGTTTGAAACACATCATTAAACAAGGCTTTTTATCAGGAAGCACCTGCGTTTTCGCATATAAAAAGACCTTGAAACCGAACAATTATAGTTCATATTTCAAGGTCTATTCATATGGCTCCCCTTGTAAGACTCGAACTTACGACACCGCGGTTAACAGCCGCGTGCTCTCACATTCATAACGCTTTGTACCCAAACATCAAGCGAATGATGCGTCACCTAAAATCAGTATGGGAAGATACCCAAACATTCCTCCATAGCAACAAACCCCTGCTATGTGCTTTTCTACTGTAATTATATCATAAGCGTAGCAAAAAATCAACAGGCGTTTGCATCTTTTAATCGGCATTTTTGCGCACTCAGGTCACTGCCTTTTGGGAAAATACTGGTGTCTGAGACAGCCAATCCTCGCAAAATTGACGGTAAGTAAAATTCATTTCGTAGGTAAGTTCGTAATCCTTGTTTACCGTTACACGTGAGAAAAGCTGCGTAGCGATTGTTTTTTTGATTTCAAGAGGAGCCTCCTCAAATTCAACCGACCAAGAACGGAATTGCTTGTAAGCCGGTATGATGGTGGCACTCACCATCTTTTTATGCGTCTCCTCTTGCTTCAACTTCTCTACATCTGACTGTGCTTCCGCAATACGATCATGGATTGTCCGAATTGCGGTTGCAAGGTCCTCCTGCGTGTAGAAGCTCTCGCCTGCAATCGCTTTCGCAATCTCGGAACGAAGAGTCTCCAACTGCTTGGTGTCCTTGTCGATCTGCTCCAAGAGCTTCTTTTGCTGAAGTTGAAGATCCGAAACAACCCGCTTTTGCGCCTGCTGTATTTTGGCTTCCTCCGGACACCCCGTAATACTGGCAAATATCTGTCGCATAGCTTCCATTACAGCGTTGTCAATCCGATCCGAATCATATACAGACTTACCATTGCAATCGTTCAGTCCCCTGCTTTTATGATAACAGATATATCTGCCCTTGCTTTTGAAATATTCTGAACCATCAACACGGGTATACTGAACCTTACTGCGACTGGTTGCAAGACGACACCCGCAATGAGCACAGTATATTACTCCGGCAAGAAGCGCTTGTCCACGGTTGGTCATGGCGATCTGCCGCTTTTCTTCCTCTTTACCACTTCTCTGCTCCAGTATTTCCGCTGCTCGAAAGAACTTTACATCGGTCACAATACGAAGATCCGGAATCGGTTCGGATGTTACACCCCCACGAGTCAATACTCCGCGATTAAGCGGATTTTTCAGAATACGAAGAACATATGCGCTGGTAAAAGGCGCATTTTTGTGTGTCTTGTACCCTTTCTCGTTCAGCAGTGCTGCCAAGCGGTGACTGCCATAGCCCTGATCGATCACCAGATCGTAGATCATATTAACGACTATCGCCTCCTCAGGGCAAATTGCAAGATCACGCATATCCTGACCTTTCTTATTCTTTCGTCCTTGATACACCAATTGAAATCCGTAAGGAATAGAGCCACCGGTGTATATTCCTTCGCTGGTCATTTGATGCATTCTGGTTTTTACCCGGATAGAGGTCTTTTCGGATTCGCCAGAAGCCTGCCAAAAGCGGAGATAATTCATCAGCTTGTCGATGTGCTGCTCAAACTTCTGTTGCCCCTCATTTACGCTCCAGACTTCGATACCATGGTTTGCAAACCATTCCAATACAAACGGAGTCTCGTTTTCGATTCTGCCCAGTCTGTCAAACATAAACACAAGGAGAATGTCAAATTCGCCTCTTTCGGCCGCCTCCTTCAGCTCCTGAATCGCATCACGCCTGTTTGCAGAAATTTTGAAACCGGAAATGCCCTTTTCCTCTTTTTCTTTGAGGATCGTCCACCCCATCTTCTCGGCAAATTCGTGACATGCAATCCGTTGCATCGGGATGTCATCCTTTATCACATCAACCTGTTGAGTGGTGGAGACACGGTAAAGTGTATAAACTCGTTTCATCGTTATTTGCACCTGAGACAAAGTAATTTTTTCGATGCTATTGTTTTTTTCATCATTGTCCTTATCCTTTCTCGTAAACTTAAATTACGAGAAAATGCCAACTGCCTATTAAGTTTTCAAGGATCGTGCTGCCTTCGCTGCACCATCATTATAACAGAGCAAAATACACTTGACAAATGTGCAAATCGACATTTTTCTCATAATCACCGGTTACTCGGACACTTTTCCGATATATTGAGAAGTCAATAAATCAACAATGACTTTTTTTACATCGATAACTGACGGGGCATCGGCAAAATAAAATGTCATTTTTACCCCGTCCTTTTCCATCTTCATAACCGGCTTTCCGCCTTCATACGCAAGGCGCAGCGTTTCTTTTTCTTTATTTTCAATTTTCATGTACTCCTCCTCACTTCATTTTTGCAAGTAAATACGCAAGATAGGTCTTATGCTCCTCATTTACTTTGCCCTTCATATTTATGTCACGGCAAAAAATCAGAAAATGATAAAGCGTCTCGGGATTCTTCCCTATAACCATATCGATGTGCTTATGTGTCTCCGGGTGAACAAAAACACATGGCCGGCCTTTGACCCAACGAGTCATATTGTCTTCCATATCGCAAAAAGACTCTCGAAGTTCTTCTTTGATTTCATCCCGTTTGAGCAATATAATCTGCGGACAAGTTACCTGTGCTACCACATGATAAAGTTGCAGAAATTCGCTCAGCTTTTCACAGAACTCGTTATATGGCATTATGCTTTCATCGTTCATTTTAGTAATCTCCTATACATCCATAAAGTAATCCGGTGTTTGGTTTTTACCCCAACAACAAATATTCAATTGTCAAAGATCGTGGCATGGGGATGCCTTCATTTATAATCACGACGGCAAAAAGAATAATCTATCCTCAAAATATATTTTTCTAAAAAATTCAGCCCCGGGAGTTCCCGAGGCTGATGATATTCAAATCTGGAATTTATGTAGATTCTTAACGATGTGAAGCAGCACGTACTGCTTCATATCTTCATCCAACGCATTGGATATGTAACAGTGCCTGTTTATGAGCGGCATATAGAGAAGCAGTATAGCTTCTACTGCCTCCTTATCTCCGGCAGTGGCTCTCTCAAGTAATGTTAGGAATTCTTCGGCTTTCATTTTCCGACCTCCCCTTTCATTATCGCCTCCCGCAATTTTTTCAATGCGCGTGAACGGTTGTTATATACCGCATCCACAGAGCAGCCAAGTTCCGCCGCAACCTCCTCGGGAGTCATTTCCTCTACAAATAACATTGTGAGTATTTGGCGGCGCAACGGCGTAAGCTGACGGAATGCATTTTCCATACGCTCATCTTCAAACTCGAAACGATGAGTCTCTACTCGTATCGGATCATCACAGACTGCCATGGCTTCATCGGAAAGATCCTCAATCGAAATTACATCCAAATATCTACGATTGCTTCGGATGTAATCCAGCTTGGCTCTCACAATCAATTTTTCAAGCCAAGTGGTAAATTGACCGCGTAGGCGGTCGTGGCCAGTGTGTTCGTTGTTGTAGTTCATGCGTTTTCCCTTTCCGCATGCCGCTACAACAACGACGAATGTTCAATTTATTCTCAGACATGCCATAGTGGCATGCTCTGATATAAGTTTTCATAGGTTCGTTTGCAGCAATTCCTATCAGAGCATAGGCATCACCTCCTTCCCAAAAGAATATAAAAAAACGACCAATTTGCGAAAAAGCGCAAATTAGCCGTATAAAAACAAATGCTTGCCCTGTCGGGGATCCATAACCGTACAGACATCGGGCACAATAATATAATAATGTAGTATTTACTCTGTCAGCACATTTTCCAGTTGTCTTCTCTATCCATTTAATTGTCCTTCCTACAATTGATTTTTATATGTCAAGGGGTGTTGCAAAGTATATGGGTGCCACTTATCAGCTCAAAGACAATTACTTTGAGTCTCTGAATTTTTCCAATGAATCTAAATAATCGTTGATGTCTTCACACACCTGAATTTTTTGTGTTACCGTATACTTTTCAATACGATTAGCTATGTCCTGTAAGTACAATCGTTCCGGATATTTATAATTTTTCTTCAATAATTGATCTACCGTAACACCAAGCGCATTTGCTATATTGACCAACGCTTCCACACTTGGCTTGCTTCTGGCGTTTTCTATCTGTCCTATATAACTGGTGCTGCAGTCGCACTCCTCCGCCAACTGCTCTTGGGTTAGGTCAGCAATCCTTCGATACTTCCTGATATTTCTTCCAAGTTCCTTGTAATCCATCTTCTCTGCTTCTCCTTATAATATATTTTACACTCCCGATCCCCAAAAATGAAGCAAGCATAAGTGTGCAGGTAGCAGTATAAGTGTGATTTCATACAAAAAGCTATAAAGAAACTCGATATTAGTAGCATACTAAGCAGATTCGGCTTTATCTCTCATGATAATGCCGCATCTTATCACTGCTACTCCAAATAAAAAACTGACGCAAAACAAAATCACTCCGAGGCATACACCAGGGAGTGATTCTTCAATATTCGGTACAATCAGTCCATCAATTTTATGACCCAGTACTCGTGACAATTCATTTATATATATCTTCCAGCGTCAACAGTATTACATGATCTTCTCTTGCCTGCTCGATCAAGCCGTCCGTAAAACCGCCTTTTGAGAAGATATAATATTGGTACCTCTCTCCTTTTCCGAAAACAGATGCGTATCTCTTCAGCAGCTCCAGCTCATCTATACCGATTTTCTCATTCTTGTATTTGCAGGAACCGATGATATATTCGTTCCCCTCAATAGGCGTACCAACAATATCGATCTGAATTTCTTTTTTCGTCTTAGCATCTGTTCCCCACCATTGTCCGACATCCGAAAGCACGATGGGCAAATTGTCCGCATAGCGCAAAAGATAGTCCCGGCACATTTGCTCAAATACAAGCCCCATGTATTCGGAATAATACCGCTTGATCGCTGCGTCATAGATCTTGTCAATCCTACCGGTTGCGATGGCTGACATATTTTTAGGCACAAACCGATACCAAAACCGAAAATAGTTATCTCCGATGCTGTATATCGTTTTCTTACCTGGCTTTTCCGTAATCGGTGTCTCCTTTTTCAGAATGCCCAGGTCAAGCAGCACTTTCAGATACTTTGAGCAAATACCGGACTCCAATCCCACCTTTGTTGAAATCTCGTTGGAGTGCGTAGCGCCTCCGGCAACTGCGGATATAATAGAATTATAAATTGCCGGCTCTCTGAGCTCTTGCTTCAAAAGATTCTCCGGCTCCTCAAAAAGATATCCGGATGTGCTGAACAAATTCTCCAAAAGCGCAGCGTCCACATCATCCTTAACATTCAGCTTGTTGATATAGTGCGGAATACCACCGGTCACTCCGTATATAAGGGCTTGCTTCTCGCAAGGAAGCTGCGGATTGAAAACCGTAATTTCCCGGTATGTCAGAGCTTCAATCTTATATTGCGCTGTCCTTCTCCCATAAAGGGGACTCTCATATCCGAGCACCTGATTCTCCATAAAGCTCATGGATGAACCGCACAAAATCAGAAACAGCTTTCCGTCCTGCCAACGGTGATCGATGATATGCTGCAGACGTGAAGAAATAGATTGCTCCGCCTTCGCCAGATACGGGTACTCATCAATGACAAAAATCAGACGTTCCTCCTCTGCCATGCGGGTGATATCTGAAAGAGCGTCGTCAAAGCTTTGATAGACCGGTGCGGATGTCCCGTCCTTATGATCTTTTTCGTAAATGGCTCTGGACAGCGCCTCCAGATTTTCTCCGGATGTTGCATTCAGTGCGGAGAAAAATATCGTCGGCTTATTTTTGCAAAACTCATTGATCAGTGCCGTTTTTCCGACCCGTCTACGACCGTAGACGATGGCGCACTCAAACTTTCCCTCGCTGTACCGTCTGTTCAAATCAGACAGTTCCTTCTCTCTGCAATAAAACATATCTTCGCTCCTCAAAAAACATACTCACGATAAACCTTATTATGAGTATATTATACACCGCTATTCTCAATTTGTCAAGCCATCTACTTGTAAATGTCAAATTCAAATAAAAAAAGACCTGAAGGTTGATGGAGCATCCCATCAACTTCCAAGTGCAAGAACAGTTCGTAATACGTTTGTGGGGGCAATGGTTTCTCATTGCCCTCACGGTACTTTATTTGTTTTGAATTTGTTTTTCCTGATATTGTTCGATGATTGAAGAGATGTCTGCATTCGGATACCTCTGAATAACTTTATAATCATGGGATTCAAAGATCCCGTCACATCCACACAAGCAGGATATGGTCCGATCACTGTTCAGAACACCGTAACAGATGTCCGTCGTATTCTCCTCCAACAAATTCTGAAACCGCACGAGCATTTCTATTCTCCTTTCTCCGGACGCTGCTTTCCCATGCAATGTTCCCAAATAAAATCATCCAAGCCCTTATATCGTGGATCCCACAGATATGTGCCGTAACGAAAGCCATTGGCATCCAGCAAAGCAAATAGATTTTCAAGACCGTTCTGCACATGCTGATTCGTAGTATAGTCCATATCAAATGCCGTTTTCACTTCCTGAAGTCCATCCGCCTTAAGATCGGCAAGCGTTGTTTTGAGGTGCGTGAGTGTATTGACGCCCGGAACTGCGAGAATAGTCATTCCGGTCAGGGCATTTATTACGTCCGCCTTCATTGGTCCCTCTGTGATTATAATCACCGGCGTAATCTCTCCTGCCAGATGAGTCCACCCCTCGGCACGGCATCCATCCTTTCGGTCTCCGCTGGATACCCAACGGAATTTCCGTTTCTCCACATTGTCACGACGAATCTGAAGCCCCTGAATCAATCCGTTCTTGTTACGAACGGGAATCAGAATGCCACGCTGCTCATGGATGAAAGTCCAGTCACCGTCATTTGTGCGATAGAAACCGGGGACGCCTGCCAGATAATAACCATCCGAAAGCAATTGCTTGGCTATGGTTGACATACCGGCAATCGGCGTGGACTTATAGCCAAGTCGGATGATGTCCGCATCCGTAAGTCCTCGGTTCAAAAGATTTTCCCTGTGATCCGGCGCCAATGACAGCATGCCCAGCATGGCAGTATAGGTTGCGTGCCGGATTTCCAAATCATTCAATGGGTACTCGGTCGCCTGCGGCATTGCCCCAGCCGGTGGCGTTCTTTGCGGCGGATGATATTCGTTGCCTGCCGCCGGATGCAGTTGCCTTAAGATTGCCTTGTATGCCTTATCCCGTGGAACGCCGGTATACAAAGAATATAAATCAAACAGCCCTCCGGAAACACCGCATCGTGGGCATCGGAACACATCCTTTTTCAAATTGATGTTGAGATGCCTCTTTTTCGGGTCATCGTCGCAACACGGACACTTGATGTAATAAGAGCTCTGCCCGTTTTGCGGATACGGAGCACCAATCAGTCCGATTATATCAATGATATGAAATCGTTCCATCGTTTTCTGTCTTGGGGGAATGATTCTCACCATTCCCCCGACCGTCCTTTCCCATAGATTATGCTGAGGTTTGTCCTACGGCGTAATCGCAGATACACTGCGCTGCAGCCTTGATAGACTCATCTCCGGTATATTTTGTTGCGATCCATGTCAATGCCTTCGGATCAAGGGTGAGAACGTCTCCCAATGTTTTTCCGTTAAACTTGGAGATTGGACAAGGCATCTTCAATGCCAGCTCAACCTTTTCCTCTTCCGTCAACTCTCTGACGGGTGGCTCTGTGACAATGTACTCCTCCGGCGCATTCTCAGACTGATTCTGTTCCGGATCTGACACTCCGTTTTCCTCAAACTCATTCGGAGCAAAGGGTTCGAAGTCTTCGCCGGCGATGGCAAACTGTAAACCGAATCCGGCATTACGGAGCGCAACACCGATAGCCGCCGTCTGCGCCCATTCCCTGGGAGATACCGAAGGTTTATCGGCACAATAACCACGGGAAGCAGTCGCCTCGGCAAGATAGCAATCTGCAGGATCTTTGTATGACGGATAAATACGAGCCACAGCCACAAAGCATTCCTTTGCGGGTGTTACCTGCACCGCAATTTTTCCGTCCGGGTGCTTCATGCGAAACCATGCGATCTGTGTCATAACGGGAAGACGCTTTCTGGTTTCTCCGCTGACCAGGTCATTGAAGTCCACCGCAAATGGAGCTGGATCAAACCCCTCCACACGATTGATTTCTTCTATTTTGGCAAGCATCGTCGTTTTTTGATTCGAGTTGTTCGTACTCATTACCTGAGCCTCCTTTATAAACTAATGTAGGTTGCACGGTACTGCGCCCACACGGGCAGCACCGTATTGATCGTATTTTCAATAACCTTTTTGTATTGATCCGGGGTTGTCGCCTGAAAGCTACCGAAGCGGCGTTGATAGTCCTGCACCACCTTGGTAAACGCCGACAATGCAGTGTCACGCTTTTTCTGCCCGTCCTCGTCGGTCTTAGAGCCGACCTGTCGTTCCGACATCAGAAAGCGGATATATAAATCCACCACTCTATAATGCGTGCAAAGCTGCCGGACATCCGTAGTAACGGGTGCCGAACGGCAGAAATCTCGCATGGTCTCAATTACGCCAATACGATAGTTCAGCTCCTGAAGCACAAATAACTGCTCCGGTTTGTATGCGCCCGCTTCGATTTGCTTCCTGGCTTCTTCTTGTTTTTGAAGATAATACTCAATGAGCTTCATATGACTCCTCCTCTGAATTTCTTTTCCTGCAACCGTTTGGCAAGGCAGGTGCCCCGCCGTTCGGTATCAGTTCTTTTGATCGCAATGCAGAGTGCTTTCCGCTCTCCGACAATAATGACCTTGTGTTTCCCACGGGTAATCGCCGTATAGACCAAAGGACGTGTCAGCATGATATGGTGCGCACACTGCAAATTGATAATCACCGTACTGTACTCCGATCCCTGTGACTTATGTACCGTAGAGGCATATCCGAGATCCAACATATCAAGATCCCCGGCAGCAGGATCGTATTCCTTGATACGACCTTCACCGAAGTCCACATATACGAGACATTCATCTCCGTGGCACCGGATTTGTTTGACATATCCGATATCCCCGTTGCTGACATCTTCATGGTTCTTGATCTGCATCACCTTGTCGCCCACACGGAATTTTTTCATTCCGTCCGGTGTCTCGGCTTTGCCCTCAGCGGCAGGATTCACCTTTTCCCGTAACACCTGATTGAGAGCGTTGACACCGGTTTCGGTTTTTTGCCGGTATGGGGACAGCAAAGCCACATGGTCTACACCGCATCTCCCTATCTCTTCAAGATAGAGCTTTGCAATAATATCTGCCGACTCAGCAATTTCGGGTGAATCAATAAACTGAAAATCCTCCCCATACTCAAGTCCGAGAGTACCATGCCGGATCAGTTTCGCATTTGTTGCAATGCGGCTGCCAGCATTCTGGCGGAACACCTTATCGAGACGCACAACCGGAATACATCCGCTGGCTATCATCTCGCTGAGTACTGCACCGGGACCGACAGAAGGCAACTGATCCGCATCACCGATAAGGACAAGCTGTGCACCGTATTTCAGCGCATCAAACAGCCGCCCGGCAAGATACACATCGATCATTGACACCTCATCAACGAGAATCAGGTCAGCATCAAGGTCAGTTGGCTGACCATAGCTTCCGTCATCTCTTGCTATCAACCCAAGCGCCTTATGCACGGTGGATGCAGGATAACCTGTAGACTGTGCCATCCGCCGTGCCGCACGCCCAGTAGGTGCACAGCAGCAGATCTCCGCATTCGGGTGATTTTTACGGTAGATATCCAGGATGGCTCTTTGAATCAGCGTTTTACCTGTACCGGGGCCCCCGGTCACAATAGAAAGCCCGCTTGTCAATGCCATTTTGACAGCGTCCCGTTGCTCAGGAGCCAGTCGCAGCTTCAGTATGGCTTCTTCCCCATCCAATTCCGCCTCAAGGTCGGCATACTGTCCGCCGTGTGAGGAAATGGACTGCCTGATAATAGCATCTGTCAGATGAATCTCCGCTTTGGCTGTTTGTGTACGATAGACATTGCCGTCGTAGTCCACAAGCTTTCCGACATGCAGCAATCGCATTGCACGGTTTGCCAGCATCTCATCGGTCAGTTCTTCTGTGTTAAGGATCTTCAGGCAAGCTTTGATAAATGCGTGCTTCTCCATACAGAGATGCCCTTTTCCTTCTGCATCGGCAAGCGTATAAAGTAGTCCCTCATCCACACGTTCCGTGGAAAGCTTATCAAAGCCCATGCTCATGGCGATTCTGTCTGCGGTTGCAAAGCCGATTCCAGCCATTTCGCAGAGCCGATACGGATGCTCCTTGACGATCTCCATTGTTTTGTTTCCATATTCCCGATACAGCTTAACGGCACGATTGGGAGTGATCCCATGCGGAGCGAGAAATGCAACGACATCTCTGGCACCACGATTGGCAAGATAGGAATCCATGATCTTCTGTAATTTGGACTCACTGATTCCCTTGACTCCGAGAAACTTTTCCGGTTCTCGGTCAAGAATATCCAAGGTGTTGTCTCCGAATGTGTCATATATTCTGTCTGCGAGCACAGGACCTATGCCACGGATCTGCCCGGAAGACAGATAGGCGACGATTCCCTGTCGGTTTGGAATAACAACCTCTTCGTAGTCCTCCACTTCAAACTGAATTCCATGCTTGGTGTTTTTGGACCAATGCCCTTGCATATCATACCGGATACCGAGTGCTATGGGCAGGCAATATCCTACCGCTTTGATTTGTCTGACAAGATTTCCGGATGTATCAAGAATTTTCTCACAGGGGCTGTAAACGGCAACCATATAGCCGCCGATATCCGTTGTTTTGGCGCACTGCGGGTAGATTAATTTTTCAAATTGGCATAGCATAGCTGCCTCTCTCCTTTTCTGTGTATTTCATAATTACCTCCGAAAAAATCAGAGCGGAACACGGCTGACCTTGAGTTTTCGGCTTTCCGAGGTTTTTACAAGCTCAGAATAAATCGCCGGATACTTCTTTTTCAGCGCCGTAGTGTCCGCCCTGTTACTGGTTTTGCTGACAAAATCAATCAGGAACCGATCGGTGGTTGTCTCCAAGACACCGTGCTCGTGATCCTTCATGAGTTCTGCTATTCGCACAGAATGTGCTTCAATCTCCTTTTCAAGTTTTTTGACTTCTTTTTGATGTTCTTCAATTTCTTCGCCCGCTTTTACGATACGGGTAAGAATTCTCTCCTGGGTTCTCGGGAGTTCCACCGTAGGAAGTGCCGGATTGCTTGATCCGTAAATCCGTGCCAGTGAATCCATCGCCAGTTTTGGAGCGATACCCTGCATTGTCGGCGGCTCATCGTGCTCCAGACTCCATATCCATCGATCCAGCTTCTCAAAGATCAGGTCTTCCTTATCTCTGTCCCGAACAAGGTCGGGCATTGCCATATCCGCATCGGGATTGTTTCCCCAGACAGCGGAGAACGCGCCGATATTGACATCAGCAACGGCAAGATAAAATCTGAGCTGCAGTTCATAGTAAAGAGGATAGGCTCCGTTTGCCCAATGAGAAGCATTGTGATAGGTGCAGGATTTACACTCCAATATTCCCGGCTCGCCGTCAGTAGCTCTGACAAAACGACGGTCAAAATCGGCAAGTGCGTATGGATGATCTGCGTGCTGATACATATTGGTATCATCGAACACGGTATTTCCCGTTTTGACTGCATAGAAATGAGCTGCGATCGGTTCAAGAAAATGTCCCATCCGAAGCTGGTTTGCATTGGCTTTCACCGCAGGTTTCATTTTCCCTTTCTTGATCATCCAGAGTTCCAGCGGTGTCGTCCATGGAGAAACACCAAAAATCGTTGCGACATCGCTGCCGCCAACTGTGTATGGGATATCTCCTTTCGGACCATGCATTCTGCATTCAAGCCAGCGCTCGTTTGTCATACCGGCAGTATCACATAAAACAATCGGGCTTGCCATCAGTATTCCACCTTTCTCGCCAAGTCATAGTCACTCCACCGAAGCGTCAAGGCACGAGCCATGTTCTCTTCCAATGAAATCATTTTGCTCTCGGAAGTCTTTTCGGCGCGCATGGTAAACATGATCTCCTGCATTGCCATGAAAACATCATGCGCAGTTGCAGCGCCACCGCCATACGACATCTCAAACATCTGGATGGCTTCCACTGCAGCCTTTTTCGGCATACAGAGCTTTTTGCACACACGGGTCATAGCGTTAACCGGATATGTCAGATGAATATCCAGCAAATTCTGAAGTTGTGCAATGTTATCTCCGAATTGTGCGAAAAGCTGGTCAAGTGCCTTTTCAAAATCCGCAATGGTTGAGCCGTGTCTGTGATCGACCGAAATGCAGCCACCTATATGGATGGGGCATTGAAAGCCGAGCAAAAGAGCAGACACCTTGGCAGATGCCACACCTGTATCCGATGTAATGAATCGGATGCCCGGCATCAGCTTATCTGCAATTTTCGTTTTGCCCTGCGAGGCAAGCAGTTTTGCGTATGCGCCAAGAAGATCCTCTTTCTGCTTCGGAAGTTTCCATGTTGCGCTGGAAATAAAATGGTCACTGTAGCCCTGCTCAAACTCATTTTCGGGAAATCTTGCATCCAGATTGCTCTGCAAAGCTCTGAGCAGTGCATCAATGGGAAGTACCGAATAGTCTACGGCATCTCCTGAATGAACTGCCGCTACCTTCTCGTCACGGATCAATGTCAGTGCATCTGATCCGAAAAGCTTTAAGCAGGCATTCAGCGTTTGAGCAAGAACGCCTCTATCGAGTTTGGGAAGTGCGGTTCCTCCGATTTTGGCACGGTCAAGCAGGCTCTTATATGCCGTTGACCGAACCGGGTAAAGTTCTCCATCAATTCTGATGGCAAGACCGAGATTTTCTGCCGTATCCTTTACGGCTTCTTCGCTGATCCCTCCCGCAAATGCGGCGGTGTTCCCGAAGTAAGGTGATTTTGCGTCAAGCGGCTCCACCTCCAGATTTCTGACCTGCGTGTGTTTCCACTGACTGTTTCTCGCCTGTACCTCATGGTAATCCAACATAGAGGGATAGGTGGGAAATGTGGTGTAAAAGCTGTCTCTGCATTGGTTTTGCATAATTCTATGCTCCTTTCTTTTTTCGACGGTCCTGCCGCCATTTTTGATATATAACAAAAAGCCGACCTCTCCGAAGAAAAGCCGGCTTTATGCCCGAATATAAGGCGAGAAACAAAAAATGTCACTTGCCCCAAAAGGCAAATGACACTTTGATTACTCTGCTAAACTGTGTTTGTTACTCACAAACCTGAAACTTACAAGTTTATTATAGCAGAATTATTCCGTTTCGTCAAGACCCATTCAAAGATAAGAGGAAATTTTCGTTTTCAAGAATATAGCCAATATCATCAAGTTCATACCACCTACCGTTAAAACTTAAACTTTAGAATTTAGCTTTCAAACGATGACAAAAGTGTATGCTAAAATAGCAGACAAATTGATTATTGGTAGCCTTGTTCCTGTTCAATTCTGATAGATATTGTTTTGTGGCATAGTCATCGTGAGACATATCGGATGGAGAAAGGTATATATATGGCAGAAAGGTATAGATACGTTAAGATAACAGCTCGATTCAAAGATTTTTCCGGATTCATTGTTGATACCGACTGGGCTTATGTGACTGGTTCAACATAGCTTGAATCTAGGAAGAATAAAACTTCTACCGTATGGTGCGAAACACGAATATCAGATCTGCAACATTATTCTTTGCTAATTAACAACAAATTACTATACTGTATGCCGAAATATCGGTGTGGCATATTTTGCTCTTGTCGCGAAAAAAGCGAAGCCAGAAGTCTTCTCGACTTCCATCTTCATTTGCTTTCTGAAACTTTTTACAACCTCTGAAATCGTTCACAAGTAGTAAGCCTTTTTGTAAATGGAATTAATAACTGTGTGATTCGACAAAAAATCATAAAAAGTATTGATAAATGATTTTATTTATGGTATAATTATAACATAACTGCAACATAAATCAATTTAACCCATAATTATAGAGGTTGTTATGAAATTTTTTGTTATTGGAAATGGGTTTTCTATTGATTTAATTAAAATCTTAGAAAAAGAACAGTTAATCAGTGAAAACTCAATTGATCTTGTTAATCTATTTTCCAAAGGCAATTGTTTTCATATGCCTTCTAAAAATGGATATTTAAAGCATTGCGGGCGCCTGCTTGAGCAAGGTGCTTCAACAGATTTGACGAATGATGAAGCAAAAAAACTTATTGATAAGTTTATTACCAGTTATAATGTATACTCAAAATGGCGAGTAATCAGTTCAAATTGTACTATCAGAATGGGAATTGGTAATCAATATATTGAATTATACAATGAGTTACTTTATTATTTAAAAAATTTGTTCTTATACTACGACAATTTAGTATCTAATGAAATCTTAACCGAATTAATAAAAAAAGACAAAGTCCCGCTTATTAATACTATTAAATGTGCTATACAAAAAAGAGAATATGTAAAAATAGTAACATACAATTACGATATATTTTTAGAAAGATTACTAGATATCGCAAAAATCCCTTATCAAGTCTATGGATTTAATCGAGATAATACTTACATAACAATATATAAACCACATGGATCCATTAGTTTTGATACTTTGCCACCAACCCATAAATATAACATTTGGGACGGATTATTGTTAAACATTAAACAATTAACTTTGGTTAAAGAACCAAACACAGAATTTAATTTGTGTGCTCTTATTCCGCCATATGGTGATGCGAATAATAATAAATACAATTGGGTGAACGCAATTAGAAACGGAATTGAAGAAATTCGTATTTCTAATTATGACGAGGTCATATTGTTCGGAATCTCTTACGGAGACATTGATAGGCCGGAAATAGATTCTATTTTGTTAAAAATAAAAGAGCGTACCCCCATCAGCTATATCAATCCAATTCCATCCGAACAATTGTGCTTTGTTTTGAAATCTCTGTTTGATAATTATGCACATTACAGTGCAATGATAGAAAGGAATTAAAAGATGGAAAACAACTACAATCAACCGTTTTCAAAGCCGATACAAGCGTTTTACAGAGAATATCAAGCAGGTCAATATAATTTATCTCCTGCCTTCCAACGAGATGAGGTTTGGAACACTCAAGAAAAATCGTATTTAATTGACACTATCATGAAGGGCTTGCCGATGCCTACTATATATATCGCATCTATGTCAAAAAAATACGGTGATCAATATATTGTAGTAGACGGAAAACAAAGGTTATTATCGATTATCGGTTTTCGCGAAGGCAAAATAACACTTCCAAGTGACTTTGATAAAGATCCTTTGGGCTACAGTAAAATGAATTCATGTACGTATACACAACTCAATGATATGCAAGGAAGTGAGCCGCGTGTGAAAAAGTTTTTAAATAGGTTTAACGAATATACTCTTCCAATCGTGCTTATAAATGAGCCTTCAGATGAAATAATCAAGGATATATTTGATAGACTCAACAGAGGTCGAGTTCTAAATACTGCTGAGCGGATTCACGGAATATATGTACAAACTCCAATTTATCAAGCTATAAAAAATATGTCAAATCATTCAGTGCTCCTTAGCAATATGAAAACATGTAGAGAAATCAACCGCAACAGGATGCTGGACGTTTTTTTCTCGGCAAATCTGTTCTTTAGTTTGATAGAAGAACAAGTTATAGAAGGAAGCGACAAATCCATTTTGGATAAGTATAAAAAATACCAAGATTTATCTACCGATGACATCAAAAAGACAATTTGTACATTTAACGATAGTATGGATTTTCTCAACAAACTCAAAATCAATTTGCCTGATTTGAAAATAAACAGACCATCGCATCTATATACTTTATTTTCTTTCTCGGCTTATTGTATATCTCATAAAGTATCATATTCTGACGATATTAGAACCAAAGTGTTTGAATTTTACAAAAAATATAGTATTAAAAATTTTGATTGTGTAGCAATAAGAAATTATAGTAACGCTATTATAAATAGTGCAAATTCCAAAAGTTCACGCAAAACACGTGCAACTGCTCTTGCGGAATACTGCGGACTTTATGAAAGATCTCCATCCTTCAGCTTCAAATATATTACCTGATATTTCGTCAAAAAAACATCATCGTAAGTGCAGTTTCCTCATAGAATTATTAAAGCTTAAATTTTGGAATTGTACTTTCAAACAATGAGAAAAGGCTCACGGAAAAATCCCGCGAGCCTTTTCTCATTGTTACTATAAAATCCCATTTCGCATTAAAACAGCAAAGGTGCCGTCTTAACCTTTCTTCGACGCAACTTTAATTTAGTGATTATGTGAACTTCTCCAAATAGAAAGCATTAAACCTATATATGTATTCTACACCACATATCACGATTTACCAACGGTTTTCTTCTAAAAAATCAAGTAAAAATTTTCACCTATGAAATCGTCCTTCTGTTATTTTACAAATTACACAATGCAATGATATAAATAATAAATATATTTATCAACATTACCATTCACTTATTAAGCTTGGTGAAAAGCAATTTGTGCGGTATTTCCATCATTAAACAATCTCACAGTTTCTATAAATACCGGATCTATTTGCATCCGATCTCCGTTTATTTCAATGGCATAGTGCGACTCGCAATAAAAGCCGTCTGTATATATCTCATAACTGTTCTCAGTGGATTCCTCAACGAAGTCTTCATGACTTCGCAACCGGCAGATGAGTCCGTCATCATACTCATTGGCAACAAGCTTGTGCATTTGATTTACCGCAGATTTCAAATCAGAATGAACACTGTAAGTAAATCCGGCTTGATCCTCATATGCCCAGTCTTCCGTTACAACATATACCGGCACTTGCGGCAGTTCTTCATCAAACGGGGCAATCATTTCGGGAGCCATAATCACTTGATCCAGACAAATATCTTCAATCTTTTTCGGCTCGCCGTACAGACCGGTAAATACCTTCTCTAAATGTTCAATCTCATGCGGCATCAAAGGCTTATCAAAAGAACAGCAAATATCCGGCGTTTCGTTTTCGGTCTCTTTATCCAAACCATCACGGATCTCAAGGATTGTTCCAAACAGTCCTTCATACTCGCTCCGGTTGGTACCGATAATTCTCTGTCCTACATAAAACCGCTTTCCCTCGTAGCAAAATTCCTCATTTTGTTTTTTTAAAATCATTTTCATATCTCCTTTTTTGATAATATTGAAGGAAGCGCTCACCGGTATGGGAACGCTTCCTCAGTTTTTGTTTGTGCAATCTCTTGAATTCTTATGTCGCAAATCCGACCATTGGTCAATCCAAAATTGCATCTATATTGACCATGCAATAAAACTCACTCGATTTTTGTGGCAAACAAGCACCTTGCATCATACCGATACCGGTTCGCGATGCTGCGACAAGCCTCCTCTTCACTAATAGCTTTGACAACTCCGATAAAGGGTGTCGCATCTATATCATGCCAGTGCATTTCCATTGTTTCAGAGAAAATATCCGTTTCGTTCAGTTCCATTTCGGACAGTCCCTCCGGATCGAACATCTGCGCATCTCAAACATAATAGGAATCCATACATACAACGTAAACATTCATTGCTAACCTCCTCAGTTGTGGTTATCGACAATGACAATTACTGTATTGTCATTGGCTTTTTCCAGAAAATCATTGAGTTGCTGTTTCCATCCCTCATTATCTTCAAAGCGAGGATTCTTTAAATCATAAACAAACGTTTCATGAGTATTCCAGCCGTTACAATCTAAAAAACCATATGGATGAATTCCGTATTTTTCGTTCATGTCAATATGCTTGCGGTTCAGATACTCCTCAACTGTTTCGCCCCGGATATAAAGCATTTCCCTGAATCCGGAGATGCCTTTTTCTGTAATTTTCCCGAAAACCTCGCTCGGAATTACCCCTTCTGCAAACGCCTTTTCAAGCTCCGCAAAGGATATGAGTGCTTGTTGCTTTCTCCATTCTCTCATCGCATCCCAGGCAATATCTTTTTTCCTTGCGGCACTGACCCACATATACCCGGCAGGTGTTTGAGGTAGAACATAATCTATATCTCGCTCCCCGATTGAAAAATCCTTGCAATCCGTCTTTACCAATAGCTCGTATGGCCACCGACCGCCAATTTGGTACCAATCCCAAAAAGCCTTCGGGTTACTATAATACCCACATTTGTTCCGATCTGCTTCATAAGTATAACAACAATACTCTTCGGCATAGTCCTTCAAGGATGTGTATACCTTTCGGAATGCTCGATTCACTACCAGCATCTTCTTGGCTCGCTTTGTACGCATAGCATGTTTGCAGGGACCGGCATCTCGTTCCAGGACTTTTCCTTCACTGACAATATACCTATCCGAGAATGGTCTGCTGTGTGGGAACACATATTTTCCTTCCGGAAGCCGGACCATTTCGACATGACCGGTTTGATATTCTTTTTCTGCTCTTTCTGTCATATCAACGAATTCAAGAAAACGTGGATCTTCAGTGTTCTCACAATAAGGCTCCATCGCTTCACTGACTGCATCATCGACAGCACGGGAAAACGCATTTGACATGGCACAAAGCCTTTCCAGACGAAGATTGCGCACAATGGTGGACATTGCTCCCTTTTCTCCGTCAAAATTTTTACCTTTGAGTTCTTCTATCGCTGATTTAATCGCCGCATCGACTTCGGGCTCTTCTTTCACTTCCGGGATATCTACGGCTACCAATGTTAAATAATGCATATTCTTTCCTTTCTTAAACAAGGGCAGCCGTAATGAATTACAGTTGCCCTTGAATTTTATAATTGATTTGTTTATACCCTAATATGTCGCTTGACGATATTCGTCAGCTTCACGGGCAACTGTGTAAGATCGGTAATATCCAAATAGGAATCACCGTAAATGCGTTCTATGTTTTCCTTGTCGCTGCCGATAGCGGCCGCAATAAGTAAAACGCCTTTTCTCTGATACTCCTGTTTGATCCCCCTCAGGTCCTCCTCCGCAGCACTACCGGAATATCCGTAATCTGCAGGCTGACCGTCCGATACCAGAATCAAAAGTTTAATCTGCTCCGGGCGTTTGGAAAGCCGATCCGCAACAAAACGCAAAGCTGCGCCGTCACGGTTGCTGCCTCTCGCACTGATATCCATCATGCGGTACTTGTCATCGTTATCGTAACCTTCGAACTCCGCATAAGAGAAGAGATCGACCGTGTTGGTATCGGCACGATATGAGGTGGAATGGCCGTAAACCATGATGGGAATGTCCAGACTACGGCAAAAATCGTAAAGAATAATCGCCGATGCTCTCGCATATGTACATCTGTCATATCCACACATAGAGCCGGATTCATCCAAAAGCAACCCAACAGCAAGCTCCGGGATTTCGTTCGGAAGTGCGTTTTTATAAAAAACCTTTCCGTCGTTCCGGTGCAGTGCATGGGAGTCAAGCCTGCGTCCCATCAGGAGACCTGTCTGCTTTCCTCCCCGTCTGCTATCCTTGAGCTGTCGGATCAGACTTTTCTGAAGCTGTCGTGAAATGGTCAGCAGCGGAGCAGAAATACTGTTATACTGATCCACAAGCTCTTCGTCCACCTCCGCGATACGGTTCACCACAATGCTGACTCCCGAATGGATATCCCCATACGAAATGCTTTGGGCGGCATCATTGAGTTCCTGTAAACGCTCATTTTCAAGCTCCGTACAGGCGGCACGCTCTGCCATGTTTTCAAGCAATCGCTCGATGTCCGATGCTGCCCTATCATACATCTCCCGATGGTAATCTTCGTTTTTTTCGATGATGCCACCAAGCGGTGCAGATAGCTTTTCGGTTTGATGGAACGGAATGCGGTCGGTCTCAGTGTTGGACACCTTTTGTTTTCCTTCCGTCATCATCTTTCCCTGAAGCAGACACTCTCCCGTATCATCACTATCAAGTTCCATTGGTGCGGGAGGTACCGCTTCTTTGGAGTCCGCTGCTTCTTCGGCTGATGCCTCAGCTTCAGACTCGGGCTCTTCATTTTCATTATTTTCTTCTGATGACGCCGTGCGTGCCAATCTCCGTGTTCTGTTTCGCTGTTCTTCCGTTGGAGAAGAATCGGTTTTGCCGGAGGCATCGGGAACGGGCGAACTGTTTCCCGATGCAATCCCGGAATCCCCCGCAAGCGTTTTGCACACAGCAGCAATCGTTTCATTGATCGCAACACCTCCGCCACCGGAGGCCTCTGTCTCTTCCTGCTTTTTTCGAATTGTCTCGCATAGCTCTTTAGCAGATTCCCAGCACCGGATCAGTATCGTGTTAACTGCTTTCAATCGGTCACGGGCAGTACTGTTCAAGACTGCGCTGTCAATCTCCGGGATCAAGCCAAAAACGGTTTGAATTCTCACGTCACTGAGCGGTTCATCACCGTACTTAATCTCTCCGAACTTGGCGTAAGACAGAATCATCTGCATAATGCTTTCAAACAAATGCAAATCCCCGTTTTCCTCGGACTCTTTAAGTTCCGTAACAGTCGGAATCTGCGTAAAGTGAGTTTCCCGCAAGCATTCCAAGCCGTAACCCAATGTACCGGGGAAATTGTTCAGCATTTTATTTTCGATATACCCGTCCTCCAGCACATTTGCGATTTGGTGCGAAATATAATGCACAATTACACGGTTTGCCGGATCCTCCTTTATGTATTTCCAAAAATCCGCTTCGTTTGCAATATCCGCTGCAGTTTTAAGATCGGGCGGCTCAGGAAACCAAATGTTGTTCTCAAGTCGGTTGTGATAAGTCTGATCCGCTAAAAAATCGGTATAGAGAATATGTCCCAGCTCGTGAGCGAAAAGCCCGCACACGATCTGATATCGTTCTTCCCTGCCTTTTGTTTTTGTTACGATAGGATTTCCGGTATTGATACGCACCTGCAGATTATCCGTCATAGCAACTTCCGGTGCCTTCGGTTTCCAATACAGATTCACCCGCACACGGCGATTGTAATGATAGCGTCGTGTCTGTGCCGCCGCCATATCCTCAAAGTGCCCTGCAAGCAAACGTGATGTGAAAAACTGACGGTCTGTAATCTGGCTGCGCTTTTCATTCAGCCTCTGTCGAACTAATTTGTGATTCACCCTTGCCATATAGGGTTACCCTCCTTTCTTATTCTTTTTTCTTTCTGGACTTGGGAGCAAAGATTGGCTCCAATACCGATGCAATCAATGCCTGCCTATCTTCTTCATTGGAAGTTGCCTTGCTGATAACCGTTGACAGAGCTGAGGAATAGACATCACCCGTAACCTCAGTGCTTACAATCCAATCCAGAAGACTTCTCATACCCACATTACCGTCTGTGATACTGTTTTTCCGGCAAAAATCCGCCATGTCGTTTACGATCTGAACCATTTGTGAAACCTGATACTCATCGGTTGCTCCGGTCACTGCCATAGCTCTTTGCACCATCACCTCAGGAGATGGAAGTTCAATGTCCATCACCAGACTCATTCTGTCAACCGTACTTTGATTCATACCGCGACAACCCTCATAGTCAATGTTCGTAGTAATAACAATGACCGTGTCCGGATGCCTGTCAATGACCTTGCCTGTCGGCAGTGTGATAGAACCCTCCTGCTCCAACAGTGAATTCAGACCAACTAATACACCGGGTTGCATAATAACGGTCGGCTCCTGAATTTCGACCAAATAGCCGTTCTTCAGTGCTTTAATAAAGTCAGTTTCCTCATAGGTAAAAGCCTGTCCCCCATTGGAGGCGGTATCCGTTACCTTCGTGAGTGCTCTGACCTTGTCCGTTACCATATCCAGAACGACAGACATGCAGTCTTGAGATGTGGCGTCACTTTTTTCTGCACCAGTCAACGCCATATACACACCGGCCGGGTCGTAATCCATATCGTCAAGACCGGGAAGATTCATCAATTTTGCCACATTGGCATAGTTGATTCCCCCCATTTGTTTGAGCTGTTCCCGCTCGGCGTCCAGTACAGCGTTACCGGTTGATGCCTCGTCAAAGCTCGGCAATACCTGACCGACAAAATCGTAGATTTCCGATCCGGCAGAACAAGTGTACTTCATATACGGAAGCCCCAGTCCTGCGGCAATTGCTTTAGCACCCATAGTTTTACCGGTTCCGGCAGGTCCACGCAGCATAAAATTTCGCATCTGTGTCGGTTTCCCCGTCGTGAATGCAGCATGCTTGCAGATATCCACGACCTCCTCGGGTATGATATACCATTCGGGAAGCTTGGGAATCAGCCTCTGCTCTGCTGCATTAAATGTTCTCTTATGAAGCGTATACTTCCCTTCGAAATCCTTACGCTCCACAATAACAGCTGCCGCCTTGATGGGATCTGTTCTTGCGGTTTTTGCAAAAATCTGAAAAGCTCCGATAATTGCAGTGGTCGGAACAAAAGCCCCCGAGTCAAGCTGTGTCTGCGATACACGCATCACATTCCCGGATTTATCTACCGCAACCTTTACATGAGCAGGGTTTGTTTCATCCTTGATCCGGCGGTACGCATTGTCACACATCATTGCCATATGTTCGGTGGCTTTTGTCATATCCACAAAGCCGGTAAGATAATCGTTCTGATACGCCTCAAAATTCTCTTTGAATTCCTGATCATCCATCAGATTCGGAAAGAGCGCCATCATAATGGCAGCGCCATCTCTTCCGGCTGAATTCAACACATAGGATTCCATGACCTCGGTATTCTTATCGTATACCGATGCCATAAGGGATCCGCTGTTGCTATCATACACGACAAGATGATAGGCGTCGGATCCGGCAGAAGATTTGTATTCCGCCACGCTCCTGTGGTCGATCAGGCCAACTGCTCCTTCTCCTGTTGCGTCCATACAGTGAAGCACCGCATGGACTGCCTTGATAACGGTCACGCAAAGTGTTGCTTCTGTTGCTGTGCTGTATTTGGAATGCACACTCACTTTTTTGTTTGCAAGTGTGTCAAACGGCGCAGGCAAGCTACGGGCATAATTAAATAAGTTGTTCATCCATGTACTCATGGGGTTCATTCCCTTTCTGCGTTTCACGCTTAAAATAAATTCTGATGCCGTCATCCTGAAGCTCGACATCACTCAGTTCTGCACGGACAAGCTCCGCACATACGTTTGCCCAGCTCTCCTTGACCGGGAGTTCCTCCGGCATCAAATGCAAGGCTTCTTGGTTTTTGCCGATTGCCTCATTACAGCGGGCATTCAGTTCCATAATGTGTGCGTCTACCCATTCGTATGCGATCAGCTCGTAGTTGACTTGCGGCACTTCTTCGGGCTCCGCATCTTCTGTCTCCTTACTCTGTTCGGATTCTGACTGTTCATCTTCTTTTGGTGTTTCATCCTCTGGCGATGTCTGAAACTCCAATCCAGTTACACGCAGCGCAGTGATGCACACCTTGGCACGTCGATAGCCGCCGGAACCATTGAGTAAAATATAAACATCTTCGCCGTTTTCAATTTTCTGTTTCGGCTTCTGTGTTTCCCATACCCACTTTGCTCCCGTATACCGGGACAGGACCTCTTTGGTAATCTGCCCCTGTATGAGAGCCAAAGCGAGATCATAAACATCCTGCATTTCCGTAACCTTTGCCGTTTCCCCTACCTTTTCCTGCTCAACAACAATCTCCGTCTTTGACTTCAGAAAAAGCAGTCGGATAGCGGCAATGATCGTAACCACAAGTGCAAGTATGATGATCGGCCACAACCGACAGATAAACGACAGAAGTGCGATGGTAGCGAGGATCATCAATGCCTCGTGTGCGATACGGTAATTTCGTTCTTTGTTGTTCATAACATAATCCTCCTGTTTTCCGATACAGACAAAAAAGGCGCACACAAGAAACCTGTAAAGTTACTTATGTGCGCCTTCTGCTCACGCAGTTTTCGCCTGTATGCATTTGTTTTGTCTCCCGCAGAAACTCAGAAGAAAGAACCGCCGCCAAACGGCTCGTATCCTGTGAAGTTCGAAGATTTTTCGGGAGCCGCTGTGGCAGTCGGAGCTGCCTGGGGTTGCTGCTGGCTGTCTTTGGGTTTGGAGCCTCCGGAAGCATATTCGATTTCATCGAGTATGATCACAGTCTGACTCTTTGACTCATTGGTACTCTGATCAGTCCAGCTTTCCTCGTCAAGTCTGCCCGTCAGGTGAACGAAGGAACCTTCCTTGAGCTGCATCTTTTTGATGCGCTCACAGACATCTCCGAAAGCCTTGACGGAAACATTGAACCAGCGGGTGTTGTTTTCGGCACGGGTGTCATACACCTTCTTGCCGATACGGAATCTTACGCTATCCCCTTTTTCGGAAAAGCGTAGTGCGGGTGCGTTGTCAAATCCTTTCGAAATGACAACATCGGTTGCGATGACCTTGAACATGTGATTCTCCTTTCGCAGATTATATCTGCTATAAAATATATTTATTTCAACCCGGTAAATCCGGGGAGAAATCTGAGAAAACAAAAAAGTGCCAATCTGCGCAAACACGCAAACTGACACTATGATAACTCGGATGACTCTGATTTTCTTTTTTGAAAACCTTGAAACTTACGAGTATATTATAGCAGATAAATTCTCTTTCGTCAATCCCTTTTACTATTTTTTTGTATGCTCTTCTGTATTTCGTTTTTGGCAAAGTCCAGCACCACCTGCGCCTTAACAGAATCAAAAAGGCACCTGCCGTCCTCTGTTATGTTTGTTTTTATCAAATCATTCAACTCGTTCAGTGCGTGAATCACTGCATCTTTCTCATTATTCATCTTTTTTCCTTTCCGCCTTTACGGCATATAGCTGATTTATGACATACACATCATTGTGCGTCATCACTGTGGCTTTCACGGGTAAGTATATATGTACATAATCCCCGATATGTAAGTTCTTCAAATCCCGATGCATCGGAATTGAGACAACTGTATTCTCCGTCTCCACACGGATTCGCTTTGTTCGTCCCAACAATTTCGTTCGTTCCATATCCACACATTTTCCGATGATATGCAGATATCGCCCTGTAACACAATTATATATCATCACCCCACCGTTCACAAGTATTAAGGTGGCAAAAAGCAGCAACATCAGCCCGATCCGAAATTGACCCGTGGATACCCATATGGTAATAAAAAAGAGCAGGAAGACAGCGCCTACCGCCATTCTGAGCCAGATCTGTTTGCGGACAACCTTCGGAATATTTTTGAATGCTCTCTTCATAGTATATCACCTCAAATCAAGAACAATACGGCAATGCAAATCGCAGCAACCACCAGCACCCCGGCAACAATCAGCCCGATTTTAAGTGCAAGAGACTTATCCAGTTTCGGCTGCTCATGCACCATACCGTCTTCGGGTACAATGTCATCGTAATAGCCGTCATACGACTTTCCCCCGGGCACTTTCTTCGTCTCCGGTAAATTCCAAATCACTTCCCGCCTTTCTTCAGTTTCCTCGTGAGGATCGGGGATTCGAAAAGGCTCCGGTGTTCCGTCGCTTGTTTCTTCAATGGATCTCCCACACTCCGTGCAAAAAGAAATGGCGCCACGCATCAGCGCAGCACCGCAATAAGGGCAATATTTCATTTTTGGCCTCCGTTCTATTTTATTTGACCCAATTTTAGATGATAACAGTATACCATATTTTCTTTCCCGTGTCATCGGCAAAACTTTGCCTTTTTTGTGCCACTTGTTTTTCAATAACATGAGTGGAACCAGCTTCTGCAACTTCAACCACTACTTTTCGGAACGGGTCCCCATCTCGAAAATGTTAGAAACGTACCTTGCAAATCACCTAGAGCAAGAGTGATAATCTTCCGTTTCTAACTGCCGCATCTAATGTATTTAGCTCGTGTAACATTGAACTTCTTCTGTTGAGCAGAGTCATCCGTTCCAATCCAGAACCTTGCCCGCTGAGACACTTCTCGAGGCACGGTCAAACCCGCAGCAGATTTTCGCCACCAAGTTATAAGGCATATCAGGGTACAACAGCAGGCACGAAGGGTACCCCCTCGTGCCTGCTGTTGTGTATTAAGCCGGAACTTTTGAAGACAAGTATTCATCTATGTATTCAACAAGTTTTTTGATAAATGTAATACTGTCTGCGACCGTCGTCTCTGTACCATTAAATCGATCTTGATGAACGATTAGATGTCTTGTTTGTAAAATCGAATCTAGTTTGTCAAAATCGTCCGTATTAAAACTTTCAAAAGGATTTTGATTTCCGTCTATTTGAGATAAAAGATCTTTCAAATCTTCTTTTCCGGTCTTTCCTAAAGGAAACTTTGTTGTGAACATAAAAGATTTGTCTATTTTTGCATCATCGTCTGATATGAAAGATATTGAATTTAAGTAGTTCACAATCTGATTTTTCTTTTCCTCTGTGAAATTATTATGCTTTTGTATACCTGTTAGTACGTTGCCGTCCTTTATACTTAAACGTATGGCGTTCATTTTCATATATAGTGACAAACGTCCACTCGTCATACCATTAAGTTTATATCTGAATTCGTCAAGTGCTTTTTCTACAAATACTTGAAATTTAGTCACTAATGATACGGCTGCTAATTTTAAAAACAAGGTACGGTTTTCATCATCAGAGGAAGCCAAAGCAACCAACTTTTCAACCTCAGAAACACTTTGCATGAACTCTGAAGTTGCCTCATAGTGATATGGCATCTTCAAACTCCTTAAACCACATTCTTACACGCTTGTTTACAATATCTTTATCAGAGGTTCTTTTTGATAAAGAATCCTTGATATCATCTATCATCAAAAATGATTTAAGACGGTTATAGATTTGCTCTGCATTTGCTTCAACAAAATCCTTCCTCATTCGTTCTAAACTCGGCATAATGAAATCTGCAATAGTTTTATATATTTTAGTATTGCTGGTACTAATATCTCTAAATGCTTCATCAGTTCCAAATACAAGTACCACTTTTTCAATCGTTGAATTGAAACGATCTTTATATCGCTGCTTTTCTTCCTCGGTACAATCTTTATGAGTATCCATATACTCATTTATAAATTGAACCAATTTGCCTTTATAACCATCAACATAAACATCTCCGTTTTCGTCAACAGCTATATTGTCGCTCATTGCGAAATATCTGATTACGAATTCAACATCCAAGTAACGCTGATGTGGAGCTTTTTGCTTCAATATTTTCAAGAAATCAGTGTTTTCTTTGCAAAGTTCCTTAGCTGCATCATTAAGATTTCCTCTATACATACAGTTTCTAAGTTCTTGATAATTTAAAGTTACGGCACCACGATTCAAACGCATAAAAATGTCATATTTAATGTCTCTGTGAGAATCTTTTTTTATGACATTAACACGTAACATACCATCATCAAGCAGACTCTTGGATTTAGGTGGCAGATCTTTATATTTCATCTTATTAAGGTCTGTAAGAACTTCTAATTTTGTCAGAGAAAACTCATTGTCATAAAAATTCTTGATACTAGACAATCTTTGCAGACCATCTAGCACAAGCCAATTCCCATTTTCTTCCTCGGCAAAATAAAGTGGTGGAATTGGTACGTTCATAATTATCGACTCAATAAGTGAAGAAGCCTTGTCGGTTTTCCAAATTTGCTTTCTTTGGAAAGGCACCTCAAGGATTATTTTGCCCCTTTTGATCAAATCATAGATATACTGTACAGAGTAATCGTATGACATAGAGTTTAAATAACGTTTTTCTTTTGGTACATCAATTTCATAGGTTTCATTTTCTGCTTGGAAAATATCAGCCATAATAGTCACTCCTTTAAAATTATCACTGGATACTACGGTTTCTGTTCTTTATTAAAGCAATTCTCTGATCTTTGCCCGCATTGCTTTTTTCTCGGGACTTTTACTTCTTATTTTTCAATGGCTCATTCTATTATAACGCCACTTTATAGGTTTACACAATATTTGAAATGAACTTATCAGAAATCACAATATTGTCTAAGCAGGAAAAGCTTTCTGAACTTCATTTCTCTTACCGGCACGTGATTTCATAATACAAAACTCATTGTATCACTTTTTCAAAGTAATTGCAAGGCTCAAACACACTCTATCGCCCGGCGCGGGCAAACAAAAAACTTTTTTCCAAGATATGTTATATCTTCTTGTTTGACGAATAATTCTCAGCGATATTTTCCTTAACATCGTCAGCTGTCGTATCTGTTTGGGTCTGAGCCAACCTCACATCATGCTCGCTTACGATCTGCCCCAAATTCTGTAATCTGCCCTTTACGGAATCCGTGATGGCACGGATACGGTTCTCATCCACATAGGTTTCCTCTGTGTCCTGTGACAACACTTCTCTGATGGTGTCCTCCACATGATCTAGCTTCGACAGATCCAGCCAATCGAAGGAGCGCACCAATTTGATCTGTTCCTCGTGGTGATTCTTGAATGGCTTGCATCCGACTTCCCTGCCAATTCTTATTTGCCCGGGCAGTTTATCGTATCCAAGCGAGGAGCCACTGTCATAGATAGGAGCCATACCGATCCACTCCAGTGTTTCGGCATTTCTCAAAGCCCCGAAATTGTTGAAGTGTCTGTCCTCGTTGGCGATGATATAATCCAGTGTAATCATCCGGTCGAGAAAGTTTTCGACATCCTTGATTCCGAGGGCGGTACAGCAGTTGACAAAATGCTGATAGACAGACGTACTGTTGTTTTTCTTCTGCGTCATCATAATCCGCCACGCAGGAATCAACTCCGTGTTCTCATCCACAAAATCCTCGCAAACCGAATACGGCGCATCCTTATTCCAGATTAGTGTGTAAGGAACATGCGGAATGCCCAATTCAGCCATAACCTTTGAGGCAATGACTTCGTTGAACGGTTGCTGCCGGAATGGGTTGGAACCGCCTTTGACAAGGCACCGTTTGCCGTCAATGATCTTCCAGCGTTTTTTCAGGAAACCGTCAGAGGTATTATCCGGAGAGGAAAAGTTCAGCTCATTTGCTTTTTTGGGTGCGCCGAACAAAACATCTCCGATATCATCCGAAAACGGATGCTCGAAAAAGTTGATATCGTCCCACGAAAGTTCGCTTCCTTCCGGTCTGATCCAGTACTGATCCGACAAACTCAGACCGTAGCAACGGATCAACAACATTTTGGTGTTGGCAATTTCAAGCGTCTCAAGAGCTTCCCGAATCCCACTTCTGCTTGCAGGGATCGATCTGTCCGTCCACCACTCATTGAACGCTGCTCTGTCTGCAACTCCCCTTCTGATCGAAATTCCGAGCGGAAGATGTTCGAGCGCATAAATCTCCCCGATCTTTTGAATAAAACCCGTCGCATCGTCAAGTTCAATCGATGCCACCGGTATTCTTTTATGCATCAGAATACATTTCATTACATTCACCTCATTTCTCTTACTATTTTTTGATGGAGCCTTTTTCAGGGCGCTGACCTGTGCCTGCAGTTCTTTTCTTTCATCCATCCTTGCCGCAAGCTGCTCCACTTCATCATCCCTGATATATCTGCTTTGCTTACTCCCGTTTTCAGACCATTGATGATAGTAATATACCTTCCCGCCGATTGTCTTTTTTGAGATATATCCTTTGGGAAGTTCTTTGATTCTTGCGGTCAGCACGGCAAGTTTTTCAAGCGTTTCATTTTCCATTTGATTACCCTTCGTCATATAGAAGTTCAATACATATATTATACCCCCAATTAACCCCCATTGTCAAGTGCTCTCATGAAAAAGTCCGTCAAAGCATTTTTGAAACCCGGGTGCAGCTATGAAAGACTACACCCGAGTTTACTACGTCAGAACATCTCACCGGGTATGAATTGGTTAAAAGAGTTCTCCTCCGCACATTCTTGTGTCGGCTTTGCATTTTTTGAACCGTTGTTCTTTTCTATCGGCTTTCGCTGCAGATAATATGAAACAATCCATGCCTCATAATGCGCTTTGGTCATCAACAGAAGACCGCTAAGTGCTTCAAAGGTCATACTGACTGCAACATGATTTTCCGGCTTGCTGCCGAATCTCGGAACAATAAGTCCTTTCTCCGTGGTATCTCCCGGTCCGCTGTCTGCTATAAACAAAAAGTCAGACTTGGAGCCGCACAGCAATTGTACTGTCCGGGACAGGCTTTTTCCATCTGCTCTTGATCTACCCTGCTCTGCCAGCTTCTGCGCCGATGTCCCGCCAAGACTTTGAAACAACGGAGTGCTATCTCTGTTATCTCGTTTTGCCTGCAACATATAGCGAAGTTCGCCGCCGGAAAGCTTCCGACACAGCTCCAAGAACTCATCCACTGCAATGTAGATATGAATGTTGTTTGTCTGTCGCTGCCCTACGGGTTTGTTCACGTCATATGTAGCGAAAACAAGGTGAATGCGCTCAATGGCAAACGAGTCGCTGAGACTTTCCACAAAACAGTTTCTGGCGTCCTTGCGAATGATTTGATTCTGATTTCGCTCTTCATTCATTTTGAATTCCTTTCTCCGATTTGCTATCGGAATGATTGTATTTGGGGTGAATCAGAATAGTCCAAGATTGTTTCATGATTCGCCTTTCCTCCCTTCTGCCATGGATATGAGTTTCATAATCTTTGCAGCATTATCCGAAAACTGCTCTGTGAAATCCTGATCCGTGTCGTAATTCAGATATATCAGCCCAAACACTACATTCCATATCGTGTTCATTGTTTCCGGACTGAAGCCTTTTTCAAACCGACGTATAGCGCTTGATGCTGCGCTCAATGTTCTTTGCCATTTAACAAAGAACTCATCCTCCATAGGAATGCCGAATTCTCCAAACCATTCTCTGACCGTATGCGTTTCCGAGTCATCTCCGCATCCGGGTTTGACAAAGATATACTGAACCGAATCAGATGTAATCTCCTCCGGCTTCGGTCCATCGGCTGAACCTTGCAAAACCCTGCCAATTGGAAACATAGCACATACAACCGGTTTGACAGCATGTACAGAGCACTTGTTTCCATTGAGCAACGGACAATGCTTGTCATACCCGGTTGGATATAGCCTCACAATGGGGAACCGAGAGGCGGAACCGATGTAAGTTTCGCAAAACTCTTTCACGACGTCTTCCGGAATCTTTTTTAATTCTTTGGATATATAAAACAGATCCTTAGGCGTAAGCAAGATGTCCTCACGATTGGTACAGCATTTGCCGCACATAGTGCAATGGAAACGGAACGGTTCATCAACCCCTATTTTCAAAGATTCTAAATTCTCGACGATCTCACGCAGACGTGGATCATCGGTATTATGGCTTTTGTTTTTTCCCTTAATGTTACACTTCATTTTTTGTTCTTGGATGCCGTCGATTGACAGCACCCCCTCCTTTTTTAATTCTATTTTTGTTTTCTGTTCGCAGCTGTTTCATGTACTGCGGTTTTAGGTAAGGGATGCACCTACCTACTGTTTTCGATTTCCATCACTGAAGTCACTCCCTATCGACGAAATATGTAGCGCATCTGTTTCCATGTGCTGATATGAATACGGAGCCTCACAGTCCGAACTTTCAGGATAAATGTTGTGGCTGTCCGGAAGTACAATGCGAAGTACCTTTCGTCCACATTCCGCAAATTCCATCAATCTGACGGAGCAATCCTCATAAATGCCGAGAACATATTCGCCATCATGAAAGCGACAACCACTCTGAACCATCAGTCCGAATGTATTCAAAATTCGCCCGATTTCTTGCGGCGGCAAATTCAGAACCATCTGAAAATCCATGTGATGATATTTTTCCATACCATGCGTATGTGCATTGCAAAGATACGGAAGAAACCCGTTTTCGACATCGCCGCATTCGGCACATTCTGCACCGTTACAGCACAAATGAATGATCCAATCAATCTTTCCCATGATCGCTCACCTCTTTCTCTTTCAGCATTACCCATAGTGCCTCCATAGCAGTTTGCAGATCCTGACTGAACAATTGCCAATCTGTAATAAAGACCTCCATATCTTTGGCGTCAAACATACAGATATCATCCAGGCAAAATATTTCACCGTCGGATTTATCCGCATCATCGTAGGGCAAACTCAACACGCCTTCTTTTACAAGCACAATATAGGTCCCAAGATGTTTCCCGTCAGAAATCGGGTACTGCCAGCAAAGCTCGTTACAGTATTTCGCCATATAATCCGAACAGAAATCCATCAATTGCAAATGATTGGCTCCGTGTTCAACTAACCAGTACATCAGTTCGTCTTTGCTTTTCAAAGATTCCGGACTAAGGGTGACATTTCCGATATGAAAACTGCATTGTGTCGGCACCGGTGCTGTTGTCAACCATAGATATTCATCATTCCATAATTCTTTTTCCCACTGAACTCCAAGCGCAGACTTTAACAAAGCCTGAGACAATGCCATGCCGAAGCAATCCACCGAATCAACCCTTTCCGAGCAATCCGGCAGTGAATCTAACGCTTCCGAATCATCGAGATGCATGGTCTCCAGCAGAAAGTGAAGCTCTGACAATGGCATTCTGTATCCCAAAAAGCCTGTGCTCCAATAATCATAGGCATCCGGACTGGTAGCACAATCTATGGGGTGACCCAATATCTCATCCAATCGCTTACCTATCAGGCGAGAAGCTTCCGCCCAGGACATTTTCAATGTTTTACACTCTTGAATACCGTTCATTGTCATTCCTTTCTGTCGTTATACGACTCGTAATAAGTTGTTTCATCGCTGTCACGGCAATAAACGCCGATGCACAGTTCCCTACCCCTTTCTCGTTCCGAATTGAATTCCACAAAACAGACCTTTTCTTCTTCGTTTTGGGAAATTAGGACGACATCAATGGCCGGGAAATTGTCATCATCGATAGCTTTGGCTGTAAGCAGGCTTCCGTCCGGTAGCAGTAACGATGCCGATGGATACGCAGACTCAGATTCCTCAGATAAAGAAAACAGATGCGCATTCTTCATGCACATCTGATATCGTTTATACGCTTTATCTACTTTGCTGCGCAACCGTCCGAAAATTTCTTCCACCTGTTGTTTGGCATATGAATAATTGCCCGTATGCGAACAATTCCCAAGCAGCTTAAGCATACTGATAATTTTGTTGACTCTCGCCCCCGCTATTCTCCGAAAGCGATTCTCTTTCATTTCACGCATAACCTTCTCCTTAGTAAATAGTTTGTAATTCTTTTTCTGCATGCAATGCAGTTTCAGATACTAAGTGCTTCCGCCTCTTCGGGAAATACTTCCCGGAACAGCTCCCTATAACGTTCGCTTGCCAAAGGAAGCAATGGTCCCTTGAGCGATACCTCACTCCATGCAATCAGCTCTTCCTCGGTCACACAATACTCATTCGGAATAAACTTACCACCGTCAAAGCGAGGTGCTTGAGGATGAAGTATTCTGTTAATCTCGGCTTTACTGGTCGCTTTCAGAATCATCTTCCCCTTCTTCGAGGCAATACCCGAAAGAAGCTTGTCATGATACATACGCTTCTGATACTGGGCAAGCACACCACGCAAGCGCATAAGTGCCTCCATACGGAGATTACGATACTGCTCAGTCATCTCTCCTGCCAGTACCTCGGCAAAAAGAACGCACATTACGAATTCGTAATCGCCCGCTGAAAGCATTTCGTCCAAAACGCTCTCGTCAGTCATTGAAATCGCCTCCATTGATCCTGGCATTGAAGCACCGAATGACTTCTTTTGAAATCTCATAACTGCTCGCATTTTCATCCGAAAACACGACTTCTATGATTTCCAATCGAAGATCTGACTGTGGACGTTGATTGTCTCCGACACCGGTTTCTCCGTATGTATCACTACAAAAGTCCACATAGAAATCTTGGATTTTTGTTGTGGACGCCAACACAGATGCGGTAAGATCACTTATTGCAATACCGAGTTCTGCATACTCATCCGCAAAACATTCATCCAGATAATGTGCGTTGGCAAACGGTCCGTAGCCGGATTCGTAATACAGAACATCCTCTTCAAAGTGAACCGCAGTAGCTTTAAAATCAAACGGTACACTTTTTCCTCCGATTTCAAAAAGAAATCCTCCGACAGATAAGTCTGAAACATCATTCTTCCGTAAAGGTTTGAATTTCCCGTCTGCATCTTTTTTGAGCAAACGAAACTTTGCAAACATATCGACATATGTTCTCATTTTGGATTCGCCGATACAATGATCAGCACACTCCCTTCATTTTGTTTTATTTTATAGAAACGGCGAGCCAGCGGCTCCCCGGTAATAAGGTTGGGGGAACCTCACGGCTCCGATCTATATAAAAAAGCACACAAAAAGAAAACTCTCAATGTGTGCTTTGAAGCCATACGGCTGCGAAACTATATAAATAAAAAAGTGCCAGAAGCATAATCCTCTGACACTTTGATAACTCTGATAAACTGTAATTGCCTTCAGCAATTCTGTTACTTACATGGTTATTATACCACGGTTCTGATTGAAAATCAAGAGCCGAAGTGATTTCTCTTGAAAAACTGAGTGCAGTGTGTCGGGAAAGGATCAAAAACAAAAGCGATATCTTTGCCTGGAATACCGGACTACCATCGAAGTGGCATAAACAATGGCTAAATAACATATGCAGTTGAAGTATGTAGCAAGGCGACCACTTGGAGCTTGGCACCGCTGGGCATTTCAGCGCAGAACTTCTTTTTGGCAGAAACGATTTTGAGAAAAACTATTGACAGTACTTTTAATTATTTTTCGGGCACGATAAAAATGGGCATTACCGCAAAATAACCTTTACAAATGTTTTGTGCAACATTTTAATGCCCGAACCAATTAAATGAAGAATATTCATTTTAAAGTTATCGCCATCAAGTGCAACGCGCAATTTACGGGTAGTTCAATACAATTTATATTAATATATTCCTCAAAATCTACTTTCCAAAAAAACACCCCATGTTTTTGACCATCATCGCCATTTAAATAAAAAGCCAACTTACATTGTGAATTTTTCCCCTCATCATCTATTCCTTTAAATTTATCTGAATGAAATGTCTTGAGTATCAAAGGTATCGGTATATTTTTATCTCCATAATGCAATTTTACTGTATCGCACACCGTTCCCATCTCACAAAAACCTAGAAACATCACAGATTTAAAGTCATGCTCATCAATTATTATGGTCTGACCATCACATACAACATTATCAAAAATGTCATTTTTCGATGCGCAACAAAAATTTTCGTCAAATACATTAACATCAGATTTTTTTTCATCGATTATATAAGTGTTTATGTAATGCGGCAGACCATATATAGCTTTATCGCTTAAAACAGGATCATTTTCAACAGAAACATTTTTATATATAATGTGATTAAAATAATTTGACAGATTAACAAAATAAGAACTCATAAACATAACTCCTTAACAAAAAAGCTACAAACTTTTTATATTTTTCTTCCAACAGAAAGATTTTAAAAAATCAATTCGCTCTTTTTCTTTTTCAAAAATAATATTAAAATACTCAGGAAAGCGTTCAAATGATTGTTTCCGATATTGTTTTGCCATATTTGTTCTGTATATTATCGCTCTAATAAAATTGCATTTTTCTACAATAGTAGCATCAATTCTCTGTAAAGTTGTTATATCATCAAAAATTCGTGGCATCGCATAATATTCAAGCATTCTTGCATTTATAAACCGATCTATATGTGTATAAAACTTACTACTGAAATCAATCATTTCATTTTCATAAGAGGCATTATCAAAAATATAATTATAGAATTCGGTCATTTCATCATTATAATTATTGTATCTATCAGAAGAAAACATATTACCAAAGTTAATTGCATATTTTCTTCTTATCTCATTTAGTGGAAGTGGGTGCACTAAGTTCTCTATATCTTTGTACAAAATATGAATCGCTGGCATGTTTTTTAAGTTATAGAATCCAACTACACTTTTTACCATTTCATCATATGGAACCTCTATAAAAATGCGCTCAAAACTTTCCATATAATCGGAATCGATTGCATAAAAAACTTTTTTATCATCATTATATCCAAAAATTGGTATTCCGTGAGTTGTATGAAACCTTTGAAATACAGCTTTAAATGGAGAGTAGAAAAATACATCTAAAAAACAGATTAAAAAGCAATCGTTATCCAATTTGGACTTTAAAATTGATAGAACATCCATACCATTTAGAACCTCAATTGCCATTTTTTTGATGTTAAAATCTTGAAACATATCATTTAATTGATAACATCTTTTTGTCTCGCATTTCAATTCGGATTCATATATAAATTTTGCATCGTTTAAAATCATCACCAAATCCGGATCTGCCTCATAATACTCCAATATAGGATACAACGCCGTTCTGTAACAATCCATTCTGATGTGTGGGGGCAATTTAATTTTAAAACGATCAATGCTCATACTTACTCCTAGACAATTTGTTTTTCAAATATAGTTCTAGCCTTTAAAACCCAAAATTTCAATTTCACAAAATTCTTTGATTTAACTTTTTCATATACGACATAGTACTATTAATAAATTGTAAAATAATTAAAATGCCATAAGTCCACATTATTGATTAAAACAAGTTTAAAATCTTTATATCAATAAGTCTGTAATACTATCCAAGTATAAATATTAATTAGGAATCTTGGATATTTAGTGTGTATTTTAATATTCGTTTAAAAATGTTATAATGCGTAAAATAATTTTTAAGGCTATAAAATTATGTTTATTGCAAAATTACATCGTTATGGCAATGATTTTTCTGTTTACTAATAACTTAGCATAGTAATCTATGTGTCCAATAGTTTTTTTGTTTGCGCTGTAAAAGCAATCCATGTGGCACTGTAGGAATCGAAATGAAAACGACTGCCACGAGTATTCTCTACATATTCACCTTTAACAATATAAGTGCCACGAAGTATGTCCTTCAATTTCTGATCTTGAGAGATCGGTTCAACCCAAACGGTGGTCTGCGTATAAATCTCATCCAAGAGCAGCGGACGATCGAACCTCATGTTAGCCTCTGTGTAAGCTAGCGGCGCAAAGTAAAGCTCCACATTATCCGCAATCCGGTCAACACATCCGTCTGCATAAATTACTTCCCCTCTCTCGGCATTTACCAATGCCCAGCCCTTTCCGTATACCCACACTGGCTTGCCGTGAAAGAGTCTTATCGATTCTGTCGGGATCTTCTCTGTTTTAGATAGCATCTCAAAAGAGTCGTACCCAAGCAAATATTCAATAGAAACACCATACAACTCCGCCAGCCTGGCAATCGTATCAATGCTCGGTTCTTTGCGTTCTGTCTCCCATGCACTGACGGTAGATTGTGCAACCTCAAACAGCTTGGCTACTTCAATGACCTTCATCTGCTTTTGTAATCTGGCTTCTTTGAACCGTCTTTTCATTGGTTGGCCCCCTCTCAGATGGATCCTTTTCTAAGCACGGATCCTCTCTTTGTAACTGCATCGTATATTCTTTTCGCTCCGCCTCGGTAGCAATCCTCATCGCAAACTTGCCACAGTCTATACAACGATATCAATTACCTGTTTAACTGTCAGCTCTTGTTTCGATGAAAGCAAATAATAGTAACATTCACACTTATAAATCATAGCAAACTAACTTTTTTAATATTTTACCACATTTTTATCCAAATTTCAACCACTCTGCTATTTTTTTAATTACTTTTGCAATCACATCGCATTCGTCTATATATGGATCTTCCCAATATCGTGAGTCAAAAGAGTTCTCGGAATTGTCACCGAGAACAACCAGCTTTCCCGATGGGACGATTATCTCTTCTCCATTCAGCAGAACTGTCATTCCTCCGATAGCTGCTACACGTTTGACAAGCAGTTTTCCATGATGATGAAACACAACAATATCCCCGACACGGATATCGGAAAAACAACGGGAAGCCAATAAAAGGCTTCCCGCTTTCAATGTTGGCTCCATTGATTCCGATGGTACAAACCCAATGAGCAGAACAAACCGGAACAAAAGTACAATCATCAAAAAAACGAAAAACGGTATCAGACACCAACATACTTTCTTCATACGACCTTCTCGTCCTCCAGATAGATTACTATTTTATCCGAACACTTACGCTTCAGGAGCTTACGGCACTCGTCGATCACAAGTTTGCAGTAATACTCACCGAGATACCCGATATGCGTCTCGGATAGAGGGGCGCCAATCAAACCGGCAAGCCACTGATATGCTTCCTGTTTTTCCATCAGCCCAGACTGATAGAGCTGATCAAAATAATCGTGTGCTGTTTTGCGCAATGATCGAAGTTTTTTGTTTGCCATGCTCCCAATCGGAATACGGGTTCCGTTCTGAACCCGAACATATGCGTCACACTCAGGATAATGCGAACATACATACAACATTGTTTGATTACTGTTGGTATGATAGATCCCGTCTGCGCTGCGAAACACCACCGAACCTCCGCAATAGGGGCATCTCATAGCGTCATAGTTGATTCCCTTTCTTTGTTTTTTGGAATTATTTTTCTTTCCTTTCATCCCTCTCACCTCCTTTGCAAAAAAATAACGCCAGAGGGCTTCTCCGGACAGAGCCCGGGTGAAATTCTGTGATTCACCCGGAAGTTACTCTGTTCAAAGCAAGCCTTCCGGCGTTTTTTATTAAGTTAAGCATCGGGGTGCCATTGTGGGCATCACATTTACTCGTGCTCTGCCCGTAACGGTTCCCCACTCCCTTGAGCCGGTCTGACACTGCGAATTCGTTCAATGTACCGAAAGCCTGGGCACAACCCTTTGCTGTGCCATAAGTATAGCATATCAAATGCACTTTGTCAAGCCTTTTGGAAATATTTTTTGTTTATTTCAAAAAAATATTTCTTTCAGCACCAAAAATTCAATTTCATGTCAGTATGACAGAAGAACTCAAGACCCTACATAGAAGTCATCATAAATAGTTCCGTCGATGGTCAGCGTGTTAGCGTTGCGAATTGCCGTAATCATGCCTGCTGGAGTCCAGATCTGTGTTGCCGTTACCGAAACGGTATAACTGCCGTTTGCGACATAAACCGGTACGAAGTGGAGTCTTGCATTGCCGTCCGCATCGCGATTCTCGACAAAGCAGTAAGCACCGCCTGCCATTTCAAGGCTTCTGTATTTGCCCGCGTCCGTGGAGTACCCGAACTCGGGAATCAGCGCCATGACTGCCTGCGCTTCCGTATAGGCGGAGCTGTCGGGCATAGAATATCCCGACATGGCAATCAGCTTAAGATTCCATGCAAGCGAGATGCCGTATCCTGACTTCATTGACCATTTACCGTTTTCCGGCACTGCCGTTTTGCAGTTATCGTCAGGCTTTACCACAGGATCAACCGAAGAAGCACGGATGCCATAGGTGCGAAGTTCAAACTTTCCGTCCTCAAACACCCATTCATTCCAACTTGCCGATCCAACTGTAGTTACGGGGGAGGATACCAACGGATTGTAGGTACTTGGTGCTGTGCGCTCATATCTTGTGTTCGGTGTCTGTGAGGTTTCTTTTGCCTTTACGGTTTTCATAAAGAATGTCGCATTATTGTCCGGATTTCGTTCCCGCACGGTGTTCTCGGCATTGGCAATCCCTCGGAACATATACAGCTTTCCTGCACTGTTCTCCGGCACACGCCACTTGAAATATACCAGATTCGTTCCGTTTGCGGGAATCACGACATCAGTCTTATCCTGCGTGCTGACCAGCGTTTCGGTTGCCCCGTCAACGAGATATACCTCAAGGCGATAGCTCATGTGATCACTCGGAAGAATGGGAGTGGAACTGTCATTGGACACATAGAAGGAGGCGATGATATCATTGCCCTCGATATAGTCCGCACTCGGTGTTACGGCAGAGGTAGAAAGCTCGGAATACTTCTTGACTTCAAACTGAGCCTGCACCGCATTGTTATTGCTTCTTGTCTCGTTTTCTCTGTCGTCCCAATTGATTCTTGCCTCAAGGGTCTGCTTGCCTTCCAGTGAACCGACATTCAGGTCGAAGGTAATATAGTTTACACCATACGCATGGAAATCCACGGTACCCGTATAGACACAGACGCCGTTCAGCCAGACACTCACAGGAACATTGCTGTATGCGTTATATCGGTCCCAGTTGTCCACACGGAAGTTGACCGTGATTTTATCATATTGCCACACCTCATCGGGAGTAACAGTCAGGTTGCTGACGGAAAAATCGTAGTTGCGCTCACGCCACACCGCATACAGGGTGATCCCGGCATTTTCCGAATAAGTGGCACCAGCCAAATAGGTGGCGGAAGCTGCCGTGGAGCTTTCTGCCCAGCCGAGAAATTCGTAACCGTTTCTTATGGGAATATCAGATGAAAGTTTCAGAGCAATATCTTCTGTCTTTATCTGATTTGCAGGTGCGTCGCTGCCTCCGTTTGCATCGTAGGAGACAGTGTAAGTTTCAAGAGTAGATTTCCATACCGCATATAGTGTAACTTCCTCATTTTCATTGTAACTGCTACCGGGCATATATTCCGGTGACAGCGCATCCGGTGATTTTGCCCATCCAAGAAATTCATAATAGCTGCGAACAGGCTTTTCGTCCGAAAGCGTGAGCGGAACTCCATAGGTTTTGCTTTGGCTTGCAGGGGCTCCTGTGCCGCCGTTGGCGTCGTATCGGACAGTATACGATTCGGGAGAATATGCCCACACGGCATAAAGTGTTACACTGGCATTGTCGGTATAGCTACTACCGGCGAAGTAGCTTGCGGAAGTTGCATTTCTGTCTTTCGACCAACCGACAAAGCTGTAATTTCGCCTTAAAGGTATAGCATCGGAAAGCGTGAGTGTTAATCCGTAAGTCTTTATCTGACTATTTGGAGCACCACTTCCGCCGTTCGCGTCAAAAGTGACAGTATATGTTTCCGGACTGTATTTCCAGACAGCATACAGTATGACTGATGCGTTGTCTGTATAATCTCCTCCTGCATAGTACGAGGCAACAGAAGCAGTGCTGTTCGTTGCCCATCCTACAAATTCATAGTTACTGCGATACGGAATGTCATTTG